>Ga0181531_10000028_pt1 | contig 141539 bp, 108 predicted proteins | sample PEATcosm2014_Bin_38_FD_119743 | JGI IMG/M metagenome (GOLD analysis project Ga0181531, IMG submission 119743) | Peatland microbial communities from MTU Mesocosm Facility, Houghton, MI, USA - PEATcosm2014_Bin11_10_metaG | ecosystem: Environmental > Terrestrial > Soil > Wetlands > Peat | place... | reverse complement strand
GTGTGCGTCCATTGTCCGCTCCCTCAGCGAGAATCAAAAGGATCTGCCATTTTCTCTCACTTACCTGTTCACCAGCGATGGGAAGCAAGCCTACCTCGCCTGCCGAACGGGAATAGAGCAGGGTCACCCTGCCGCACCAGACCTCCTCACCGTCAAAGTAAGCGGCGAGCGGTGGCCGCTTAGCGAAATACTAAACGGGAAAAGTGCATTTGTTGTTGAGAAATTGTCCAAGAGGTTCGAGTCGGTTCCGTCCGGTTTCTGGTATGCATCGCCAACCAAAGCGCTTCTGGTTCCCATCACGAGCCAAGGCCAGGAGAAACCCGCTGGCTTTTTCGTCGCCGCGCTCAACCCCTACCGGCAGCTCGACGCCGGCTATAAAGGCTTCATAGATCTGGTCGCGGGCCAAATCGCTGCGAGCATTGCGAATGCGCGTGCCTACGAAGAGGAGAAAAAGAGAGCGCAAGCGCTTGCGGAGATTGATCGTGCGAAGACACTTTTTTTCAGCAACGTCAGTCACGAATTTCGTACACCCCTCACCTTGATGCTCGGCCCTCTTCAGGATCTGCTTGCGAGAAGCAAAACGCACCTGTCGCCCACAGCAAAAGAGCAGCTGGAACTTGCCAACCGCAACGGCGCACGCCTCTTACGTTTGGTCAATACGCTGCTCGATTTTTCCCGCATTGAAGCAGGTCGAGCCCAGGCTGTTTTCCAGGCGACTGATATAGCCGAGTTCACAACCGAACTCGCCAGTGTGTTCCGTTCCGCCACGGAAAGAGCCGGGGTTCGGTTGGTCGTAAACTGCAAACCCCCAAAGGAACCCGCTTATGTAGATCGGGACATGTGGGAGAAGATCGTTCTGAACCTCGTTTCGAACGCTTTTAAGTTCACCTTCGAAGGCGCGATTGAAGTCAGCCTAGAGCAGGTAGGCCATACCGCTGAACTTCATGTTCGTGACACAGGAGTGGGAATTCCCTCGGAAGAAATACCTCGGCTGTTCGATCGTTTCCACCGTGTTCCGAACACTCGCAGCCGTACTCACGAAGGCAGCGGCATAGGCTTGGCCCTGGTCCACGAGCTCGTCAAACTGCACAGCGGCACAATGCGAGTCGAAAGTGTGCTGGGGCAAGGCAGCACGTTCATCGTTTCGATCCCGCTTGGGCAGGACCATCTGGCGTCCGGTCAGGTCGGGGGCGATCGCCCCCTCTCTTCTACCGCGACCGGTGCTGCCCCATTTGTCGAGGAGGCTCTGCGGTGGCTGCCCGAGTCCGGACGGATGGATATGTCGCCGGAGATAGCGCCTGATTACGAGCTGATGGCGGTGCGCGCCCCGTCTTTTTCCGAGGGCGCAAGTCGGTCTCGGGTGCTTATCGCGGACGACAACGCAGATATGCGTCTGTACCTTCTGCGCCTTCTCTCGGAGCGTTTTGCAGTGCAGGCCGTAGCGAACGGCCAAGCGGCGCTAGAAGCAATACGACTGCGAACGCCTGACCTCGTTCTTAGCGATGCGATGATGCCCGAGCTAGATGGTTTTGGATTGCTGCGAGAGTTGCGGTCCAAACCGGAAACGAGAACCGTTCCATTTATTCTCCTCTCGGCCAGGGCGGGGGAAGAGTCGCGTGTCGAGGGGCTCAACGCTGGCGCCGACGATTATCTCGTGAAACCCTTTAGCGCTCGCGAACTGATTGCCCGAGTTCAAACGCATCTCCAATTGGCCCAAGTTCGTCAAGAGGCGGAGAAGGCCATTCGCGAAAGCGAAAACAAACTTCAGCTCTCGCTAAGAGCTTCGAACATGGGAGTGTTCTATTGGTATCCGGACGAAGATCGTACTGAAGCAGATGCCAGGGTCATCGAGATTTTCGGACTGTCGTCTACGAGTGAGTTGACGCTTGCTGAGGCTCTTGCACGAATGATTCACCCCGATGACCGCGACAGATACGCTGAAGGCGTCAAAAGGTCGTTGGACCCTAACGGGAATGGCAGGCTCCAGGAAGAGATTCGCATTCGCCTGACGGACGACCAGGAACGCTGGATTTCCGTAACCGCTCAGATGCAATCTACGGCGGATTCTAAGACCGGACGCATGGCCGGACTGATCGGCGACATCACTGATCGCAAGCAAGCAGAGGATGCGGTAAGGCAGCGTTCTGCCCAATACGAAACTCTGCTCAATCGCGCTCCGTTGGGGGTATACACAATTGATAGCGAATTTCGCATCCGCGATGTTAACCCAACGGCTTGGTCAGTATTCGGGAATATCCCTGCCTTAAAAGGTCGTGACTTTAGCGAAGTGATGCATATTCTCTGGGCGGGCGACCATGCGGAAGAGGTCGTTCGTATTTTTCGGCACACCTTGGAAACCGGGGAACCATACGAAAGGACCGAAAGCATCCATGATCGAAAGGATCGCGACGCTAAGGAATTTTACGAGTGGCGTATCGATCGAATCCCCTTGCCCGAAGGGGGCTACGGGGTCGTCTGTTATTTCCGAGACATCTCCGCTCAGGTGCATGCTCGGTTTGCCATTCTCGATTCCGAGGAGCGCTTCCGAAAGCTTGCGGAAACACTTGATTCTGAAGTGCGCGCTCGTACGAGTGAATTAGAGGAGCGAAACACAGACGTCTTGAGACAATCTGAACAGGTCCGAGACCTTTCCTGGCGTTTGATGCGAACGCAAGACGACGAACGCCGGCACATCGCGCGTGAACTGCACGACAGCGCAGGCCAAACGTTAACAGTTCTCGGGATGAACCTTGCGCGGCTCGTTACGGAAACAAAACAAAAGGCTCCTGAGCTTGCCAAGCAGGCTGAAGAGACCCAACAGCTGATTCGGCAATTGAATCAGGAGATTCGTACAACTTCCTATTTGTTGCATCCGCCACTCTTGGACGAAAGTGGCATCTCGGCGGCGCTCGAACTGTATGTGCGGGGTCTCGAGGAACGTAGCGGCTTGTGCGTCGACTTAAGCATTTCTGAACAATTCGGACGGCTACCGTCCGATTTAGAACTGGCAGTATTTCGAATCGTTCAGGAATGTCTGACAAATATCCATCGCCACTCGGAGAGCAAGACTGCCGTGATCCGGCTTGCGCGCCAACCAGACAGTATTTCCGTCGAAGTTCGGGATCGGGGTAAAGGTATGTCACTCGACAGGCTGGCGGCAATTCAATCCGAGAGTTCTGGCGTAGGAATACGAGGAATCAGGGAGCGTTTACGCCAATTCAAAGGTCAAATGAATATCGAATCGGATAATTCCGGTACGAAGATTCTCGTTTCGATCCCGATTCCCAAAAACATGACTTTTAAGGAACACTCCAAAATCGAACCGCTCCAAACCGAGAATTAGGCTCAGACGCGGTATCCAACCTCTATGCGAATCCTAATAGCAGACGACAATCAACTCGTACGACGCGGTGTGGCAGAGATTCTGGCGAGCTTGGCAGACTGCGATGTCTGCGGCGAAGCGTCGAACGGTCTCGAAGCATTTCAGAAGTCGCTGGAAATGCGACCCGATTTGGTCCTTCTCGATATAAGCATGCCCGGCACGAACGGGCTAGAAACGGCCCGACTTCTCCGACAAGAGATTCCGGAAATCAAGATTCTAATTATGAGCCACCATGATCCCGTTCACTTATTACCGAGCATTCTCGAAGCAGGAGCCTACAGTTGCCTCGACAAGTCCCGAATCGCTTCAGACCTACCTGCGACGATCAAGAGCTTCCGCGATGCGGAACAGCGTTCGACGAGCTAGAACGCCGCCCGGCGGTTTTCCAATTCACCCTAACCTGTTCGCACAAACCGATTTTCGTTTGTTTTGTTAGCGTTACGAACTCCTAATTTGCATCAATATGCCTCGTTTGCAGTCTATTGTTCTTTGACCGGCGAAGAGGGCATCGCATTTCTTGCTCATTGTGAAGCAGCCGGCATTACGCTCGCTGATTGCGATCCCTACCTCCGCGAGTGGATCACGAGAGCGGTCAGGGGGAAAACAGACTGTAAGCAATCGAGAGGGTGGGATATGGCTTCAGCGGCAAAAACAGAGATTATTGAGGGCAACTCCGCAAACATAGCGTTCACGTTTGGCCAGACACTTGACTCACTACCCCACTCGCACTCTATACCGATCGTCTTTCTGATAACGGACGACATTTCTGAACAAGAGTCTCTGAAATCACTGATCACTCGCCAAGGCTGGCAGTTTGAGACGTTCGAGTCGGCACGAGAGTCTCTCGCCCGGCCGCAACCGCTTGTTCCGGGTTGCCTGATCCCGGCTCGCTCTCCCTGGGACCTGAATGGCATCGAAGAGCAAAAGCAAATCGCCCGGGAGCGCGCCGAAGTACCGATCATAGTCATTTCTCGGTATGAAAATATTCCGATAACGGTCGAAGCTATGAAGGCCGGTGCCGTTGATTTCCTCGTGAGACCGTTCGGTAATGAGGTTTTATTGGTCGGAATCCGCGAAACTTTCGAGCGCCGCCGTCTAGCCCTGCAGCGCGAAATGGAAGTGAGCCGCCTGCGGAACTGCTACGCGTCACTGAGTACTCGCGAACGGCAGGTGATGGCGCTGGTGGTTAGCGGCTTATTGAACGAACAGGTCGGGGGAGAGCTCGGTATCAGCGAGATCACCGTAAAGGCACACCGGGGCCAGGTGATGCAGAAAATGAAAGCCGACTCGCTCGCCGACCTAGTGAGAATGGCCGCGAAGCTCCACCTCGCATGGAAGCCGAAAAGCGACCCCTGCGTCGCCCTTCGCGCCTGACTTTCCAGCTAGCCGTCCTATTCGTTTGCTCGATCTATCTCAACGCGTTGGTATTGCGTCTATTGCTTTTAATTTCGATATGTTTTGGTGAGCAGCACACTGGCCTAATCAGCAGCAAATAGATTAGTGGGGTCCCCCTATCGCGTCCAGCTTATGGACGCTGTCTTGCCGAGTGATCCGAAGGTATCGTCGATACCTTGGTCCAATTGTTTCGGTCCAATTTTGCGGGCTTAATCGCTATTGTACGAAACGCGCAGTTTCGGCGGTCTATCCGAAAACGCAGTACGGGATTCAGTAATTGTTACGGCCAGGAGACGACGATGAGCGAGGCACTCAATAAAGGCAAAATACATCTGAATCGGCACTCCGATGCATATTGGAGGGTTACCTTTGATTTTCCACCTCTCAACATATTTGGACCGGCGAATATCCCTCAGCTTGAAGAAGTCGTGTCGTCGCTCGAAACCGATGACCGCGTCAAAGTGGTGGTGTTTGACAGTGCCGTCGAAGGATTTTTCCTGACGCACTACGATTTCGTGGCCAAACCCGAGGATTCGGCAAAATTTCCTGTCGGGACAACGGGCTTGCAACCGCTGCCGGACATGCTTGTACGGCTGAGCCGAGCATCCGTTGTGTCTATTTCCTCGATTCGTGGACGCGCCACAGGCGTCGGGAGCGAGCTCGCTCTCGCGAGCGACATGCGTTTCGCCAGCCGCGAAAAGGCGGTCCTTTCGCAATGGGAAGTCGGAGCCGGTTTGGTTCCGGGTGGCGGACCGATGGCTCGATTACCACGGTTGATCGGACGCGGAAGAGCTTTGGAAGTGTTGTTGGGAGCGGATGACATCAACGGCGATCTCGCAGAGCTCTATGGCTATGTGAATCGCTCCCTACCTGACGCTGAGCTAGACGCGTTCGTCGATGCTCTCGCCAGAAGAATCTCGTCTTTCGACAAGCGAGCCATCGCAGAAACGAAACACTTGGTCAACCTGAATAGTCTGCCTTCCGACAGCGAGATCGCACCCGAATGGGATGCCTTTATCGCTTCGCTCGGACGCCCCGTGACCCAGGCGCGCATTCGGAGTCTGTTCCAACGCGGCTTTCACAAACCGGGTGATGTGGAAACCCGGCTTGGATACCACGTCGGTCTGCTGGGGCTCGCGGGAGAGGCCTCCGCGGTGCCCAGCTCAGCTCGCTAACTTGGAGCGAGAGAGGCAACGAATAAGTAACTGAGGAGCGAGAATGAACCTGCCATGGACGAGATGGGCCAAATTCTTCAGTTCCCTTCGGCTCGCCCTGGGAATCTCTTTCCTGTGCGCCGCGCCAGACCGGTTTGGCCTGTCGTGAGGTTATCGACAGCCGAATGTGTTGGTTCAGCCTGAAAACAGAAAGGCCGTTGAAAAAATCCAATTAAGGAGACTTGCATGGCGGTCACCACGGAAATCGCGCCGAATATCTATCGCATCTCGATCTTTGCTCAATGGGGGAATTTTCAGTTTAACCATTTTCTGGTGAAGGACGATGAACCGCTGCTGTTCAGCACCGGGCTGCGCGGATTTCACGCGGAAATTCGCGAGGCCGCCTCAAAGCTCATCAACCTTTCCGAGTTGCGCCACATCAGCTTCAGCCATTTTGAGTCGGACGAGTGCGGGTCGCTCAATGAATGGCTGGCTGCGGCGCCCAAGGCCGATGTGATCTGCAGCCAGGTTGGAGCCCTCGTGAACATGAACGACTTCATTGGCCGGGAGGCACGCGGCCTCGCTGACGGCGCGATCTTTGCGACGGGGAAGTACCGCTTTCGTTACTGCCAGACTCCCCATCTGCCCCACGGCTGGGACGCTGGGGTCCTCTTCGAAGAAACGGAGAGAACACTGCTCTGTTCGGACCTGTTCCATCATATGGGCGACGTCGAACCGCTCACCTCTGCCGATGTCGTAGGCCGCTCGCGTCAGGCGATGAAGGAATTTCAGGCGGGCATCCTTGCGGAGTATGTTCCGTACACACCACTCACTGCGCAGAACTTGAAAAAACTCGCCGACCTAAAGCCCAAAACGCTCGCCATCATGCATGGCTCCAGCTTTACAGGTGACTGCGCCCGAGCACTCGATGACCTCAATGTGATGTTCCGGGAGGTCTTCGGCAGGCAGAAGTAGAGGCGCTATTCGCTCCACCTAACCCGTATTTTTGGAAACTGGCTGCCGACTTCTCATTCGGAAGCGCGCCACAACTGCAATGCGCAGCTGGCTCGAGTCGATTTAAGGTAAGTCCAGATCGGCAGTGCCAGGGTCCTCAATCAAGACCCAGAGCCTGGGCAGGGCTTCGCGGCGCAAAACTTTTGTGTGTGAAGGATTCAGGCCGGCATTCTTTTGGAAAACCTTCCGCGCACCTAAGATTTCTTGTGTCACAGGCTCGCGAAAAGCATCTATCCCTTTGAAGAAGCAAGAACCAAGCGACTCGCTCTTTTCGATTGGTCATTAAGTTGCTGTTTCGCCCTCAAGAAAAGAGAAAGGAAGCAAAGAAAATGGCCACGAGGCAACAGACAGTGCAGTCTGAGTTTCCCGATGTTCCCCGCGGGATTGAGCTCCTCAACTTTCCAGGGCTGAACAAAGGCACGGCATTCACGGAGGAGGAGCGAAAGCAATTCGGCCTGAACGGCCTTCTCCCACCGCACGTTGAGAGCCTGGAAGAGCAAGTCGTCCGGGCCTACGAGGCTTACAAGCGAAAGGGCGACGACCTGGAACGCCACATCTATTTACGGGCACTGCAGGACACCAACGAAGTCCTCTTCTATCGACTTCTGCTTGAGCACATCGAAGAAATGACCCCAATGGTATACACGCCCGCGGTCGCGTTAGCGTGCCAGCAATTCAGTCATATCTACCGTAGGCCCCGCGGCTTATTCATCCCCTATCCGCTGCGCGACTCCATTCCTGTGCTCCTGCAAAATCGCCCCAATCGGGAGATAGACGTAATCGTCGTCACGGACGGAGAGCGCATCTTGGGCATCGGCGACCAGGGCGCAGGCGGACTAGGAATCCCGATCGGCAAATTGTCCTTATATACGCTGATCGGTGGGATTCGTCCCGAACGTACGCTTCCCATCGTATTGGACGTGGGCACTGACAACAAGGAACGCCTTAACGATCCGGAGTATCTCGGCTGGCGCCATGAACGGATTAAGGGTCAGGAATATTTTGATTTTGTCGATCAGTTCGTCCAGGCGGTGAAACAGGAACTTCCCGGAACATGCCTGCAATGGGAAGATTTCGCCACCCCGCACGCGCGCCCTATTCTTAAGCGGTATCACGACGAACTGCTGACGTTCAATGACGACATCCAGGGCACAGCGGCGGTCGCCCTAGGGGCCGTTCTTGGTGCGGTCAAAGTGACGGGAAAGAGTTTGAAGGATCAGCAGATCGTCATGTTGGGTGCGGGCTCTGCCGGCATCGGTGTCGCCGATGGATTGCGAGCGGCCATGGTAAGCGACGGATTATCCGAACAGGAGGCGCGCAGCCACTTCTGGGTCGTTGACAAAGGTGGCCTCCTGCATTCAGGACGAAAGGACCTTAGCACGGAGCAGAGTGTCTACGTTCAGGCTGAGGGGCGTGTATCCGGATGGCCGCGAACTGCCAACGGTCAAATCAGACTTGCCGACGTGATTGGAAAGATCGAAGCGACAGTTCTGATCGGCCTCTCCACGGTTGGCGGCGCTTTTTCAGAAGCGATTATTCGGGAGATGGCGCGCAAGGTCGAGCGGCCGATCATTTTTCCACTCTCGAATCCGACCTCCAAATCGGAAGCAAAAGCAGAGGACTTGATTCGCTGGACTGATGGACGCGCTCTCGTCGCTACGGGTTCACCGTTTGCTCCTGTCAACTATGGGGGTCGATTGATTCCTATCGCTCAGTGCAACAATGTCTTCATCTTTCCGGCAATGGGACTCGGATTGGTCGCGTCGGGCGCTCGCCGCGTTACAAGCACGATGATGCTGACAGCAGCTCGAACGCTCGGCGCGAATTCGCCGGCCATCAAGGATTCTTCTGCATCTTTGCTGCCTCGTTTGACCGACATCCGGAGGGTCGCCGCGGAAATTGCGTTAGCGGTGGGTATCCAAGCGCAAAAAGAGGGCCTCGCTCCAAAGACGACCGAGGAGGAACTCCATCAACGCGTGACTGCGGCGCAGTGGGCTCCTGCCTACCCATCTCTTGCCCCGGCAAAGATGTAAGACGGACGGAGGCAAGAGAGGCTGGCGGCGGGAAATATTAGCTTTTTGGCGATCGGCACCATAGCGAAAACTACAACGAAGCTGAAGCACAAAATGGTTCGATTTACTCGCTTCCTGCTGTCAGGCGCGAGTCACGCCCTGCAAGAGTGAACGATCGTGCTGCGCGAACCGATAATGCCGTGCAAACAGGAATAGTGCGTGGCGGACATGGAACGACAAGTCAGGAGCCCGGCAACCTCGCAGAGTGCGGGTATTGGCCAAGCAACCGTCCACGGAGCGATGCTGGCGATCTGCTGCCTCATCAGCTACGCAACGATCGCTTATATTCTTAAAAGGGCGCAGTTCGTCTCTCGAGACGACGAGTTCCTCGGCGGCATGTGGGCGGTGATCGCCACCATCTTTGTGTTTCGCCACAATTATCAGGAGAACGCGACGGCGGCGCTGTCCAGAATCTCGGCAACGCTACTGAGCTTCGCGTTCTGTCTCGTATACCTTTTGATTTTTCCGTTTCATGCCTGGGGCATGGCTTTGCTGATCGGAATTGGCGCCCTAGTGCTGACACTGATCGGGCGGTCCGAAGACATCATCACGGCAGGAATCACAACAGCGGTCGTGATGGTTGTTGCGGGAATTAGCCCGCAACACGCCTGGAAGCAACCCATACTGCGTTTGCTCGACACAGTAGTTGGAGTTGCCGTAGGTCTCGTGGGTTCGTGGATCGGCCTGACCTTGCTTGGCCACAGCCCGGGCCATTCACCAGCAGTTTTGGGCCGCTCAGCAGAGCCTTCGAGCGGACCGCGAACAACGCGGGAAACTCCATGAGCGCCGATACTAATACGCCGGACAGATGGCTTACGTTCGGGTTTGCCTTTGTCGGCGGCTATGGCGACGCGGCCGGATTTGTACTTGCGAAGACATTCACGGGCCATGTAACCGGCAGCCTGGTGTTGGGCGCGATAACCATCGCCGCTCACAATTGGCTGAGCGCCCTTGGGCACTTTTCGGCTGCTGCCTCTTTCCTGGCTGGGATTCCACTTGCGATACTCATCGGTCGGCTACTTGCAGCGTGGCCATCCTGGTTGCAGCTCGCCATCGTAATGGTTATAGAAGTACTCCTGATCGTAGCGGCTTATCTGGCGTTGACCTCACACAGAACGTCAGCCGCCGAAGTCTTCGTAATCTGCCTGTCGTTGGCGTTGGGCCTGCAAAACGCGGCGTTTCGTCGTACGGGCGGGATCAGCGTTCACACGACTTATCTCACAGGAATGATTACCGGATTACTCGCCTCGCAAGCCGAAAAGGTTGCTTTCCCGGTGTCTTCCCATCGCGCAGCCGAACCCGATGCGAAATTCAGGTTTCTCTGTGGAATATGGGCTGTCTTCGTTCTGGGGGCTGCGACAGGAGCAGTTGCTGCGCTCCATTTGCAAGAACCTGGGATTTTGGGAGCAGCGTTGATTTTGATCGCAGTCATCGTTCGCCATTTTAATAGCGTCGCCGTCTAACTCCTGGTAAGTCGTGCCAGTTCAGACGGTCGATGCAACACCATTTGGTATAAATCTGTTTTCAAAGGTGGCGTTTATGAAGCCAGGGAAACGGTTTGGGCTTTCGGGGGAACAGAAGAGCGACATGTGGCGTCGTTGGAAGGAAGTGCAGACGCTGCATGAGATTGGGCGCACTTTTGGCAAGGACCATAACTCCATTCGTTGTTTGGTGGCGCGTCATGGCGGGATTGCGCCGGCAGTAGGGCGGCGTGCGCTCCTCGCGCTCACGCTGCGGGAGCGCGAGGAAATCTCTCGCGGGCTGGCTTCCGGTTCGTCGATCCGTGAGATTGCCAAACGTTTAGAACGCGCGGTATCGACCGTGAGCCGGGAGATCGCACGTCATGGTGGCCGTCCTGCGTATCGAGCCAGTCACGCGGACGGCGAAGCCTGGCAGTCGGCCTTGCGGCCCAAGCGCTGCCTGCTTTCCACCAACCTAAATTTGCGGAACATCGTTGCGAGTAAACTGATTCTGGACTGGTCGCCGAAGCAGATTTCCGGCTGGCTGAAAACCCAGTATCCCGATGATGAGAGCCTGCAAGTGTCCCACGAAACCATTTACCGAAGCCTGTTCATTCAAGCCCGTGGAGCGTTGAAAAAGGAACTCCTAGAGCACCTGCGATCCAAGCGTCGCATACGCCGGTCGCGGCACGCTCGTATCTTTAAAGACGGGCGCGGTCAAATCCCTGAGGCCGATCGAACACCAAAACAAAATTCTCGACTATCTAACCGATATCCTAAAGCCCTTCGCAATCGACAAAAGGGTTGCGGCGATACTTAGCGTCATTGATGGCGCCTTCTCCCTTCGAATGCTCTATGGGAATTCGAAGGTGGTTCCGATTTTCTCGCCCGCCGAGGCAGTACTCACGAGCTTTTAGAGCGCGCGAGCTCAACGCCGGAGATGATTGGCTGTCATTTTGGAAGCCTCATCCCCCCAAAGCGATTCAACCCGGCCCCGGCTCAATGGCGTGCGATGCGAATGGCCTTGATAAAGCTCTCTAAATCATCCAGGCGAAGCAAGAACGACGACGAGTTCCTTGAAATCCGGGTCACCGGCCGCCGGATGGAGCTTTATGACGAAAGCGCTATTCGAACACGCCCTGCGATAGAAGCAGGCGCATCCTGGAGTGAACCCCTAGAGCGAGACAGACTGTGCACCAACTGTGCAAGAATTCAACGTTTTCATTCCATTCGGGTTACTTTTGAGCGAAAAGCAGATTCCCCGATTTGTTGGAAACGTTAGTGGTTAGAAGTGACGGATGGAGTTGTTGGAGTCGAGTGTCGTGCGCCCAAGGCAGGCGCGCTACCAGGCTGCGCTACGCCCCGACAGTGATTGCTGGGTTCATTCTAAATCACTTCCCAACTTTACTCCTAGTCCCTCCCGTCGTTTTTACCCCGGACTGCGCAACCAACTGTGCAAATATCGCTCGCATTTGAATTGCTGTGAAAATTTTTCCGTGGCCCAAATGATTGAATGGGCCTAACAGAAAAACAGAACAGTTGCTCCAAATCTGGCCGCACGGGCAGTGGTGCGAAACGGTTAGCACCCTTACTCTTCCCAACACCAGTCCTGCCGCAAGCGCGGAGATTTCCAGTACCTGATGACATGGCCGTGCGTCTGCGGCCAGCGATTAAGAAAGCCGGGGGAAGCGTGAAGCGTTCCGCACTGGTAGTGCTAACAGCATTGGCGGTAGTTCTCGGGGGATGCGCTGAAGCCATCCTGCCGGGCTCGGGAGCCGGCGGCCCAGGTCTAACCGCATTGACCATCACACCTTCTGGCGCAGCCATAGCGGGCGCTACACAGCAACAGTTCGCCGCAAAAACGGGTGACGGATCAAAGCCCGCGGTCATTTGGTCGGTCAACGGCATCGCTGGTGGAAACGCTACGCTCGGCACCATCGACTCAAACGGTATGTACGCAGCGCCCGAATTTCCCCCGACGCCTAACGCGATCACGATCAGCGCCGTTGAGTCGTCCGATACCAACAAACTTGGCAACGCTGATGCCACACTGAACAATCCGGTACCGGTGTTGACGAGCTTCACGCCACTTGAGCTGGCCCAGGGACCCTTCACCGTAACCCTGAACGGACTGCACTTCGCGCAAGGCGCCGCAGTTTACTTGGGCACTTCGCCGCTCACGACAAACTATGTTTCTTCGACGCAATTGACGGCCATCGGTATCGCGACGCTCGCACTGGCCGGAACACAAGTCATTACCGTTCATAATCCGCCTCCCGGACCGAGCGTCTCGGTGGGCTTGAATATTACCGTTGCCGGTAACGCTATGGTCACGATAGCGCCGCCGACGGTCTCGCTGCCTTGCGGCAGCCAGCAAACGTTCGTGGCGACCGTGACCGGAGCCCTAAACACGAGTGTAACCTGGACAGTAAATGGCGTGGCCGGCGGCAATCCCACAACCGGCACCATTACCACCGCGGGTGTTTACAATGCGCCGCTCACTTTGCCAACTCCGAACACAGTAACCGTGACCGCGACCTCCGTGGAGGATCCTACGAAATCGGGTAACGCTACGGTCACGCTCCAGAATCCGTCGCCGGTGATCAGCGGCGTGACACCAAACATCCTTACCGTCAACATGCAGTTTGAGATTACGATTAACGGAACCGGCTTCATTCCCGGATCTACCGTCAATCTCGCCGGAGCACCGCTTTCCACGACGTATATCGCGCCGACGCAATTGTTGGCCGTAGGCACACCGACGCTCGCGCAAGTGGGTGCGGCCGTCCCGGTTACCGTTGTAAATCCCAATCCAGGCGGCGCAACTTCGCCGCCTTTCAATGTGCAAGTGGTTGGGCCTGATCCGAACATCGCCGTGACGCTTGCTCCGAAAACCGCCACGCTCGGAGCTGGTAACGTACAACAGTTCGTGGCCACGGTAACCGGCACGGCCGATCTCAGCGTTAACTGGTCTGTGAACGGAGTAAATTCCGGAAACAGCACCATAGGAGCAGTCGACTATCAAGGGAACTACACAGCCCCGGTCAATATCGTGGGCCTCGGCAGCGTCACCGTTACAGCAGCCAGTCAGGCCAATACGGCGAAGACGGCCAGCGCAGTGGTAACGCTCACCAATCCAGTGCCGACGCTCACCTCGATCACTCCGGGCACTCTGGGAGTCGGTGCGTTTCAGATCACCCTTTACGGAACGGGTTTTGTGGCCACCTCTAACGTGACGTTCGGCGGCCAGACGATGCAGGTGACCTATGTAACCTCGACCATGATCACCGCCATTGGGACTGCTTCCAGTTCCCAGTTGGGAGCGGTCGCGGTCCAGGTCAACAATCCCGCGCCCGGCGGCGGAAAATCGAACACCATGAATGTCACTGTGACCGCCAACGGTTCGCCAGTGAGCTCCGCGGCGGCCGTGCGGTTCCTCGAACAGGGTTCCTTCGGGCCGGACCTGGAAAATCTCAACCAGGTAGCGGAGCTGGGCTTCGGCACTTACCTCCAGAATCAGTTTGCTTCAACGGTCACGCCTTATCCGAACCCGCGGCCGAATGATAGCGTCAACAACGTACAGCTGTCGTTTTTCCTGAACGCAATTGCCGGCGGCGACCAGTTGCGGATGCGCACTGCCTTCGCACTGAATAACCTCTGGGTGGTAAGCGCGAACACCATCACGGATCCGCTGGGTTACACCAATTACATGCGAACCCTGGACCAGGATGCGTTGGGCAATTATCTAAACGTGATGACCGACGTGACCCTGACTCCCGCGATGGGCAATTACCTGAACATGGTCAACAACGACGCGCCGCCTCCTGGCGAGCACGCCAACGAAAACTATGCTCGCGAATTTATGCAGTTGTTCACGCTTGGTTTGAACCAGTTGAATCCCGACGGCACTCCGGTGCTCGACGCAAACGGCAATCCGATTCCGACCTACACGCAAAACGACGTCATGGCCATGGGCCGCGTCTTGACCGGATGGACTTTCCCGGTAACGCCGGGCATGTCTCCGCAGAATCATAACCCCGGATATTACGGCGGCCCGATGGTACCGGTGGAAGGCCTTCACGACAGCGGATCGAAAACCCTGCTCGGCCAAACCATTCCCGCTGGTCAGACCGCGGAGGCGGATTTGGCTGCCGCGTTCAACATCGTCTTCAATCATCCGAATATCGGGCCTTTCGTGGCCACGCAAATGATCGAGCATCTGGTCACCAGCAATCCTAGCCCGGCCTACGTGCAGCGTGTGGCGACCGCCTTCAACACCGGCAGTTTTGACGGCTACGGTTCCGGGAAACGTGGAGACATGCAGGCGACCATCGCGGCCATCTTGCTCGATCCGGAAGCGCGCCGCGGAGACAACCCGATGAGCGCTGTGCCTACGGACGGCAAGCTGCGCGAACCTGTGGTCATGATCGTCAGCATCGCGCGGGCGTTCCATGCCCAAACCGACGCGGCGAGCTTGGCAGGGTTCTCCGACAGCATGGAGGACGACGTTTTTAATGCAGGGAGCGTTTTCAATTTCTTCCCTCCCACCAATCCCATCGCGGGAACCACACTGAACGGACCGGAGTTCGCGATTTTCGACACGAACTCCAGCCTCGCCCGCATGAATTTCATCAATAGCGTGGCGTATGGCTCTCTGGGATCGAACACCACGTTGGATTTCAGCGGGCTGGTCAGCGCAGGCTCGCCAGACCAGATGGTGGCATGGCTCGACGTGCTCTTCCTGCACAGCAGCACCCCGGCCCAAATGAAACAAATCATTCTTACCGCGCTTGCGTCGCTCGATCCTAGCGACACGACCGGCCAGGCCCAAGCTGCGGCCTATCTTTATCTTTCGTCCTCTATGTATCAGGTACAGCATTAAAAAACAGGAGCCAGAAATGACGCGACATACAAGAAGAGATCTGCTGCGACTGGCTTGCTGCTCTGCCGCGGGCGCCAGCATGGTGAGCGGCCTCAGCAAACTCGGACTGGTGAGCGCGCTGGCTCAGGGAACGTCTGACTATAAGGCCTTGGTGTGTATCTTCATGTTCGGCGGGAATGACAGCAACAACATGTTGGTGCCCACGGACAACCGGTACTCCCAGTATTTGCAGTCCCGCAGCGTGTTAGCAATCCCGGAGAGCCAATTGCTCCCGTTGCAGACCGGCGCGCAGTCCACCTACGGCCTGCATCCGAACATGCCGGACATGCAGGGCTACTTCAACAATGACAAAACATTGGCGATTCTGGCGAATGTGGGCACGCTGGTGCAGCCGACGACGCAAGCCACCTACCAGGCATTCACCAACCTTCCCGAAAATCTTTATTCGCACTCCGACCAACAAGACCAATGGCAGACCGCACAGCTCTCTGGAATGACGGCGGCCGGATGGGCTGGGAAAATCGCCGACAACGTGCAGACTTTGAACACCGGAGCGCAATTTCCGCCGATTCTTTCGATCTCCGGCAATCCCGTCTTCTGCACGGGAGTTACCTCGCGGCCTTTCTCGATGAATCCCGGCCAAGCGCCGGGCTTGCAAGGATTCGATACGTCGGCTGCTTCGCAAGCCCGTTTTGCGGCTACCCAGCAATTGCTGACCTTCGATAGCGGCTTGTCGATGGTCCAGGCTGCCAACTCCGTGACTAGCCAGGCGGTGCAATTTGCGCAGGTCCTGTCGAATGCCTTGCAGAGCATCTCGCCCCTGCAGACCAAATTCCCGGCGAATTATCTCGGACAACAATTGCAGCAGGTGGCGCAGGTAATTGCCGCCCGAAGCGCATTAGGCGTGCAGCGCCAAATTTTCTTCGTTTCCTACGGGGGATTTGACACGCACGCAGACCAACTCCCGCAGCAAGTGCAGTTGCTCACCACTGTTAGCCAGAGCATGGCGGCGTTTTACCAGGCGACGCAAGAACTCGGCGTGACCAATCAGGTCACGACATTCACGCTATCCGAGTTCGCCCGGACGCTCGAACCCGGTTCCAATGGCGGCTCCGACCACGCGTGGGGCGGCCATCAGCTGATTCTCGGTGGCGCAGTAAAGGGCAACACCATTTATGGAACTTTTCCGACTCTGGTTCTGGGCGGCCCCAATGACGCCGACCAAAACGGCCGGTGGATCCCGACGACAGCCCTGGATCAGTACGCGGCGACTTTGGCCACTTGGTTTGGCGTGAGCGCCGCGAACCTGCCGGCCATTTTCCCGAATTTGGCGAATTTCACGACGAGCAACCTGGGTTTTATGGGCTAATCGAAACTTTGAGGGGGCGGCCTTTTCTTAAACGATGACGATGAAGATCATTACTCCGTTACTGCTAATTTTAAGCTTCGCGCCCTTGGCGTACGGCCAAGGACCGGTTTCCGCGGGCGTTTCTCAGCTACAGGAAGCTGGTGTTGGATTTTCTTATACTCAGGCGAACGTACCCTCGGAAGGGCAAATCGGGATCAACGGCTTGCAGGCGGTTTTTAGTGCCGATTTGAATCGGCACTTTGCGATTAAGACGGACTTTGGTTACTCGCGCACCTTCGATGCTTTCCATACGGGGCATAGCGCCGACCTGATGACCTACATGGCGGGACCGATGTTCTACGCCGTGCGGCGGCGGAAAGTGTCCGTATACGGTGAATTACTGCTCGGCGCCGCGCGCCAGACCGGCGTGAACTTTGAGAACAACGGGCAGATGGTTTTGGGTTACGCGAATGAGTTTGCGTGGGCTGGCGGAGGCGGAATTCAGTACGAGATCGTTCCTTCTATTTCCGTGCGCCTCGGTGCCGATTACCTGCGAACGTCTTTCTTCAATTCCAACGTGATGGTGCAGGGGCAGACCAACCTGCGTTCATCGATTTTCTTGGTCTACACGTTTGGCGCCCGCGGAAGAAACGAGTAATTATTCGGCTCATTGTGGAGGGAGGATCGCTTTCTTTCTTCACCGCGAGCACCGTCTTTGGAATCCCGCTCGATATTACCCTGTCGGAACTTACTATCGAATCTTATTTTCCAGCGAAATCAGCAGACTGCGGATATCCTTCGAAAGTGGGCGGCCTCTCAGGATTCCCGCGCCCACGCCTCGGCTGGAGAATACTTTGCGTGCTCTCCTGATTTATATACCTCTCCTCTCCGCCCTTCGCATCAATCATGGTAGCGTCTTAGGCCAGACTGCAGAGATTTTGGCTTCTTTATGTCCACGCCATACAGGGATCCAACGATCGAGGAATACCTCCTCAAGCGGCTGATGCCCGTGGAAGGCGCGATTCCGCATCTCTCCGGGATCGAAATGTACGGAAACTCGATTCCCGAGGGAATAGTCGGTGGCGACCTATTCGAATACATCAATTTTCAGCAGCGTTACGACCTCGATGCTCGCATTCAACGGGCCCAGAAACTATCGAGAGAGTTTCTCGAGAAGTTGCCTCCGGGTGCGCCGCCGCGTAATTCAGTGGACGATCATGTGGAGTGGTTAAAGTCCCGGGCCGGTTTCAGGTCCGAAATGGAAACGGAGTACAGGGAGGCCCGAAGCTCGGAGCAGGTGAGGGTCGCCGAAGACCTGCACCTCCTTTACAACACGGCGGGCGTCCTATTGGTCGACGCTCAGGGACATGGAGTGATCTCAGCCAAGATTGCCTCCACGGTCCACGATACATTTCATGCCTTCATGCTTGCCGAACTTGATCAACATGGGAAAACCACCCCGGAGCTATTTGAAAGGATCAATCTACGATTGGCGCAATCCGTTACCCCTCGGAATGCGCTGGGCCGAACCGAGCAGGAGTACGCCCGCGAGATTGCCACCATGCTATATGGCGAAGTTCATCCCTCCGGAAATTTCCGGTTCGTGAATTTCGGGCATCCGCCACCGCTCGTGTTCTCTCTGGAATGGCGCAAGTTCGTTGCGCTTGATAAGAGCCGCATGGTGCAATTCCCACCCCTTGGAGTGGAGATTCCCGAAGACAATCCCGATAGGAAAAAATATTTCTCGATGCAATTTCGGCAGCAGCGGGTGAACTCGACGGATCTGGCGGAGCTCACACTGATGAGTCCGGGAGACATTGTTCTCCTCCACACCGACGGGGTTTATGACGGCAGCGATGTGGAAGAACGCAGGCAACTCGAGGCAGTGATGCTCGAACACTGCCTGCAGCCGGCAAAAGACATCTGCAACGCACTGCTAGAATACGCTGTAAAAAAGGACGACCAGCTACGCCAGATCGGGGAACCAGACCGGATTGACGATAAGACGGTATTTATCATCAAGCGAAATTGACGAGCCGCAGTGCTTCCGTCCTCGCTCAATCTTCCTTTTCTAGTGCCCGCCCGCGGCCTTTGCTGTCCTGAATTTCTTTGTAAAGAGAACCAGGGGCGCCCCAATGAAGCAAACGCATCCCAACAACCAAAAGCAATCCAGAAACCCGAGTATCGACGCCTGCTGCTGAATAATATGTCCCAGTTGTGCCTTCGCATGCACGGCCGCGTCCGCACCGGAAAATCCCCCGCGCACATAATGCTGCGACAACGCCGCCAGCCGCTCCCGATAAGGACGGTCAAAAGGCGTGGCATGCCCCACAAGCATCGCTTGGTGATATTGAGTCCTCCTCGCCAGCACCGTAGTGACAAACGCGATCCCAAAGCTCCCGCCTTGGTTCCGAAACAAATTCGTCAAGCTCGAAGCCTTATTGTTTTTATTTTTCGGCAAATACGAATACGCCAGCTGGCTCACCGGCACAAACAGTGGCGCAATCCCCAGTCCCTGAATCGCCCGCGCCACGGCTACGTGCTTGTAATCCGCGCTTAAATCAAAACTCGCATACCTCCACATCGCAAACGCAAAAATCATATACCCTGTAAAAATCAGCGCCTTGATGCCAACCTTCGGCAGAATCCTCACGACCAACGGCGCCAGCGCCACAATGACAAACGCCCCCGGCCCCAGCACTAGCCCAGCATCCGTCGCTGTATACCCATACAAGCTCTGCAGCATCTGAGGAATCAAAACCGTCGAGCCAAACAAAGTAAATCCAAACAAAAAATAATAGAAATTGGCAATCGCAAAATTCCGGTCCGCCAGCAAACGAATCTCAACCACCGGATCCTTATGCTGCCACTCCCAGAACCCCGCTGCAATCAGCGCCACAATCGCAATCGTGAAAAAATACAAAATAAATCTGCTCTCGAACCAATCCTCCGTTTGCCCGCGGTCCAGCACTACCTCCAGGCAAGCGAACCCGAGCGCCACCAGCACGATCCCCAGGCCATCAATCTTCAGTTTTCCGTCCCGCCGCGCCGCTTGCACTTCGCGCGTAAACTCTGGCGGATCGCTCACCACTCGGCTCGTCAAAATAAGCGACACGATCCCGATGGGAATATTGATGAAGAAAATCCAGCGCCAGCTGAAATTGTCCGTAATCCATCCGCCTAGCGGCGGCCCGATCACCGGTGCCGTCACAATCGCCATGCTGTACAGCGCAAACGCCGCCGCCCGCTTCTTCTCCGGAAATGTGTCCACCAGAATGGCCTGCTCAACGGGCGCCAGCCCGCCTCCTCCCACACCCTGCAGCACACGAAAGAAAATCAGCAACCCAAGCGAAGGAGCCAACCCGCAAAGCAGCGAACTCACCGTAAACAAAACCACACAAATCATGTAGTAGCGCTTCCGCCCAAACACTCGGCTCAACCATGCCGAAAGCGGTAAAACGACCGCGTTCGAAACCAAATAGCTGGTTAGCACCCAGGTACTTTCGTCCACGCTGACAGCCAGCCCCCCGGCGATATGCGGCAAAGCCACGTTGGCAATCGCCGTGTCCAAAAGCTCCATGAACGTAGCCAGCGTGACGGTTATGGCGATGATCCACGGATTGATCGCGGGCCGTTCAGCAGCAAGCGCGGGAAAAGTGATGGCGGTGTCGGTCAAAGCCCGGCTCTCTCAAATCGGTCCATTGGATGCACAAAGAGACCGTTCGGTCGCATACAATATATGCTAGAGTTGGGCTGGAGACCAGTGGGTCTTTCTAGAAGCGTAAACCGGCCGGAGAGTTTTTGAGGAGCAAGCTCGTGCGCAAAGGCCAGCAAACCCGCCAGGACATAATCCGCAAGGCAGCGCCCATCTTCAATCAAAAAGGCTTCGAGGGTGCGGCCCTGTCCGATTTGATGCGTGCCACCGGCCTCGAAAAGGGTGGCATCTACCGCCATTTCCCCAGCAAGCAGCAACTGGCCGCCGAAGCCTTTGATTATGCCTGGGAGGTTGCCAGAGAAACACGCCTGCAAGGTACAAAGGAAATCCCCAATTCCGTTGACCGGCTTAAAAAAATCGTCCGCAATTTCCGCGATTGCCGCGAGGGCCTGGTCCGCGGAGGTTGCCCCCTGCTCAACACTGCCGTCGACTCCGACGACAACAATCCCCTGCTGCGCGCTAGGGCTCGCCAAGCCTTGGACAGCTGGCTCAACCGCCTTCAATCCATCATCAAGCAAGGCAGGCGCCGCGGCGAAATCCGCCCCGGCACAGATTCCCTGAGGGTCTCTTCCTTAATCATTGGCACGCTGGAAGGTGGCCTGATGCAAAGCCGCCTTCAAAAGAACGACACCCCCCTTGACACGGCCTGCCGCCATCTTGAAGAGTATCTCGAATCAAATGTACGAGCCGCTGAATCCAAACCAGTTCGCTTCAAACCAAAGGCGGCCGCCCGCTCGTGAGGATCCCCCTCTTTCCGCATCCGCACGCAGGTTCAAATACATCGAAAGAATTCTCACTACGGTAGGCGATCCGACAGCATGGACGGTCGTAATGGGCCGATGGTAAGCTTTCGGTCCTTATTATTATTGGTGTGTAAGACATGCGGGCGTTTCGAACAACGAACGTTTGCCAGCCCGCCAGGATAAATTTCCGATGGAATCTGATTCCACGATCTTGAACAAACCAGCTGTCGGCTCGCCCGGAGTTGCGCAGGCAGTCGCCGTCCCGCTCACGCGTGCGGCGATCTTCCTGGTTGTCACATTGAATCCGGGCCCGGAGAGCCGCGCGACTCTTCGTTCTTTCTGCGGCGACCTGGCCGCGCTTCTGCGCGCCGTCGAGTTTCGCGACCTCGAGGGCGGTCTCTCTTGTGTCATGGGTTTCGGCTCCGACGCGTGGGATCAAATCTTTGGAACGCCGCGGCCGGCGGAACTGCATGCCTTCCGCGAGATTCGTTCCGGTTCCCGCCACGCCGTCTCCACACCAGGCGACTTGCTTTTCCACATCCGCGCCAAGCGCATGGATCTATGTTTCGAGCTTGCCACGCAAATTATGGCGCGCATCGCTGGCGCCGTTTCACCGGTGGATGAGGTTCACGGATTTCGTTACTTCGACGACCGCGATCTCGTCGGTTTTGTGGACGGAACGGAAAATCCTCGAGGCCAGGCCGCCACGGACGCCGTCCTCATCGGCGATGAGGACTCCGCCTTCTCCGGCGGCAGCTACGTGATCGTGCAAAAATATCTTCACGACCTCAAAACCTGGAATGCCCTGACCACAGAGCAGCAGGAGCGCATCATCGGCCGCACGAAGCTCTCCGACATTGAGTTGGACGACGCCGTCAAGCCGACTTCTGCTCACAGCGCCCTCACGACAATCGAAGAGGATGGCCATGAAATCAAAATTTTGCGCGATAACATGCCCTTCGGCAGCGCCTCCCAAGGCGAGTTTGGCACCTATTTCATCGGCTACAGCCGGTCGCCCCGCACCATCGAACAGATGCTCCAGAACATGTTTGTCGGACGGCCGCCCGGCAACTACGATCGCCTGCTCGATTTCAGCCGCGCCGTCACCGGTAACCTGTTTTTTGTACCCAGTGCGACATTTCTGGAATCTGTAACTCAGGAAGATCCTGCCGCTGCAGCGCCTTCCGAGGTTCCAGCAGCGGTTGATTCGTCTCCCGCAGCCCAGAACCACAACGATGGTTCGCTAAATATAGGGTCCCTTAAAGGAGAAATCCCCCATGAATAATCTGCATCGCGAGCTTGCTCCCATTTCCGATGCCGCGTGGGCGCAAATTGAAGAGGAAACCTCGCGAACGCTGAAGCGTTACCTCGCGGGAAGACGTGTGGTTGATGTACAAGGGCCCGGAGGCTCGGAACTCTCCGCCGTCGGCACCGGTCACCTGCACCCAATCGCCGCGTCGCGAGAAGGCATCCTTGCAAGACAGCGCGAGGTGAAAGCGCTGGTCGAACTTCGGGTTCCTTTTGAGCTGAATCGCCAGATGATCGACGACGTCTCTCGCGGCGCGAATGACTCCGATTGGCAGCCGGCCAAGGATGCCGCGCGTCAGATTGCGTATGCCGAGGACGGAGCCATCTTCGATGGTTATGAGGCGGCCGGCATCGTGGGCATTCGTCAGGGGACGACGAATCCCAAAATGTCGCTTCCCGCGGACGTGCTCAAATACCCCGATGTCATTGCCGAAGGCTTAAGCCAGTTGCGGCTCGTTGGCGTCAATGGCCCGTACGCGGTGCTGCTCGGCGCCGGCGCGTACACTGCGCTGGCCGAAACCAGCGATCACGGGTATCCCGTGCTTGAGCACGTCAAGCGCCTGGTGAAAGATAAAATCTTCTGGGCGCCCGCCATCGAAGGCGCCGTCGTACTGACGACCCGCGGCGGCGATTTCGATTTGCACATCGGCCAGGACGTCTCTATCGGCTACTTGAGCCATACCGACACAACCGTCCACCTCTACCTCCAGGAATCGTTCACTTTCTTGTTCCTTACGGGAGAAGCAGCCATCGCTCTCTCCCAGCCAACAAAGCCGTAGCCGGGCAGTGGGTCCACTCCGCCACCCACCACTCGCCACTTCTTTTTTATAAACCAATACCCAAACTCAAAGCATCCAATTTGGCGAAGATCCACTGTCAGGAGAAGACTCATGCCAAAAAGCACAGCTGGTACAGCACAAGCCAAATCCTACGGTAAAGCCACTGCCGAAACACCGAACGGTCTCGGCCCGGAAGCCGTGTCTGAAATTTCCGCGGAGCTTCGACCGCTGCTCGCCGACACCTTCGCTCTCTATCTCAAGACAAAGAACTTCCATTGGCACATGACCGGCCGCCACTTCCGCGATTACCACCTTCTGCTCGACGAGCACGGTGACCAGCTTTTCGCCATGACCGACGAAATTGCCGAGCGCGCCCGCAAAATCGGCGGCACCACGCTGCACTCCATCAGCGATATTTCCAAGTATCAGCGCCTCGCGGACAACAATGAAGAGTCCGTCAACGCCATCGACATGCTGAAAGAGCTTCACGCCGACAACCGCGCCCTCACTGGATACATGCGTACCGCGCACGAAGTCTGCGAAAAGCACAACGACGTCGCCACCACCAGCCTTATTGAAGTCTGGATCGACCAGACCGAGCGCCGCAGCTGGTTCCTTGCCGAAATCGTGAGAGAATTCTAGCTGGCCCCCATGAGTACAAGCCCCGTCAGCAAGCCCGTCGCGCCCGCAACGCCGGACAATGGCATGACGCACATCAGCAGCCCATACTCGTTCGCCGAAACGCGCAAATGCGTCGAATCGCTGCTCCGGGAAAAGGGACTGAATATTTTTTGCGTTATAGATCACAGCGGCGAAGCAGAAAAAGCCGGCCTGAAAATGAATCCGACGCAGGTCATCCTTTTCGGAAGCCCCAAGGGAGGCACACCGTTGATGGTGGTCTCTCCGACGCTGGCCATTGATCTGCCACTGAAAGCGCTCATTTGGGAAGACGCCGGCGGCAAAGTTTGGGTTTCTTACAACAACCCCGAATATCTCCAGCAGCGGCACGCCATCCCTGCCGACCTGTTAAAGAACATCAACGGCGCAGGCCAACTCCTGCAAGCGGCGGTTAAATAACGCAGTAAGATAACTTGAGCGAGAGCTGCGAAAAAGCCCCGCGGGAGCCATACGTCAGAGGCGGCAGATCAGAAGTTCGCGCTCGTAGACCATTTCCTTTGGCAAATGATCGTGCAGGCCGATGAATAGCTCTTCGTGCTCGATCACTTCTTTGCGCCAGGCTTCGCGGTCGAACTTCTGGAGCTCCTCGAAGTTTTCCTTGGAAAGGTCGAGGCCGTTCCAATCCATGTCCTCGTATTTTGGCATCCAGCCGATGGGCGTTTCTCTCGCGAGAGCGCGGCCCTTGGTGCGGTCCACAATCCATTTTAGGACGCGCATGTTTTCCGAAAATCCAGGCCACATGAATTTTCCATCGGCGTCTTTGCGGAACCAGTTCACATGAAAAATGCGCGGCGTCAGCGAAAGCGAGCGCTGCATTTTGATCCAATGGCGGAAATAATCACCCATGTGATACCCGCAAAAGGGCAGCATGGCCATCGGATCGCGGCGTACGTGCCCGACGGCGCCGGCAGCAGCGGCGGTAGTTTCCGATCCCATCGTCGCGCCAATGTACACTCCGGAACTCCAGTTGAACGCCTGAAAAACCAGCGGCATCGTTGTTGCCCTGCGTCCGCCGAAAATGATCGCGCTTAGCGGAACGCCGCTTGGATCTTCCCACGCTGGATCGATTGTGGGACATTGCGAAGCTGGCGCCGTGAAACGCGCGTTAGGATGCGCCGCTTTTGCGCCGGTTGATTTTGCGATCTCCGGCGTCCACTTCTGGCCTTTCCAGGCGAGGCATTCGGCCGGAGGCTCTTCGGTCATGCCTTCCCACCACACGCCGCCCTCCGGAGTCAGCGCAACGTTCGTGAAAATGGAATTTTTCGCAAGCGTGGCCATGGCGTTGCGGTTTGTTTTTACGGACGTGCCGGGAGCCACGCCAAAAAATCCGGCCTCTGGATTTATTGCGCGGAGCAAGCCGTTTTCGTCGGGACGAATCCAGGCGATGTCATCGCCAACGGTCCATACTTTCCACCCGTCGAATCCTTTCGGCGGAATCAACATCGCGAAATTTGTTTTTCCGCAGGCGCTTGGAAAGGCGGCGGCGACATATGTTTTTTCGCCCGCCGGATTTTCCACGCCGACGATGAGCATATGTTCTGCCATCCAGCCTTCATCGCGGGCGATATTGGAGGCGATGCGAAGGCCGAAACATTTTTTGCCGAGAAGCGCGTTTCCGCCGTAGCCTGAGCCGTAGGACCAGATTTCGCGCGTCTCGGGAAAATGCGCAATATATTTTTCCTTGTTGCACGGCCACGGTACATCTTTTTGCCCCGCCGCGAGAGGCGCGCCTACGGAATGCATGCACGGAACAACGCGCGGAATGCCCGTATCAATCTGGCGGAAAACTTCGATGCCGATGCGCGCCATGATGCGCATGTTAACCACGACGTAGGGAGAATCCGTCAGTTGCACTCCGATTTGGGACATCGGCGAGCCGAAGGGGCCCATGCTGTAGCCGAGGACATACATCTTGCGGCCGCGCATCGAGCCGTTGAAAAGGCCTTTGAGTTTTTTCCGCATCTCGTACGGATTTTCCCAATTGTTGGTGGGGCCGGCGCTGTCCTTGGAGAGCGAACAGATGAACGTGCGGTCCTCGACACGGGCCACGTCGTTCGCATCGGAGCGGGCGTAGTAACAGCCGGGCCAAAGCTTTTCGTTGAGCTTGAGAAGGGTTCCGGCCCTCACCATTTCCTTGAGGAGAGTCTCGTTTTCTTCCTGCGAACCGTCCACCCAGTGAATGGAATCAGGTTTTGCGAGCTGCGCCATCTTTTCAACCCAACGGAGCAGGTGCTCGTTTTTGCTGAGCGGGGTGGATGGATTGCGGCCCTTCACGCGTGGCTTGGTTTTGGCGGTGGCTACCTGCATGAAAATAATTAATCTCCTGTATCAACTTTACTAGGAGAGTCCAGGAAAGTGAACTGCGGACGATGCTTCTTTGAAGCGTTTTGCACAGCTTCTCGGGACGCAATTGTTGCTTTCTTGGCGGTGCGCGAAATGAGAGTCTTTCTGGCAAACTTCCGCTGCGGATCAATCGGACTTGTAGGATTTTGGGGGCAGCAGGAACTGAATACCAAAATAGCCGACGAAACAAGACTGGTTGGGGCGGGTGGGTTCCAGGCTGCGCCCCGCCATGAACAGAAGGATTGCAGGGCTATGGATTTTATAGCGGCCGCCCAAGCCCAGTGTGGGCTGGCTGTTCGAAGGATGGAAGGTGCCTTGGGAATAGAGTTCCAGGTCCATCTCGAGCTTTGGAGTGAAATCGTGGCCGACAACTAGGCCCATGAGCCAGCCGTCCGGTGCCTTGCGAACAAACTGATAACCAATCTCGTAGTTCACGTCGACGGGGCCAAATTTCTTGGAGAATTCGAAAGGCAATTCGAAAGTATCGCTGGCAGAGGTGATGCCGCGACGCACCGCATCGTTGGGGTTGTTGAGGAAGAGCTGGGGGAAAACCGAGATTGACAGGCCAGATTCGCCCGCGTCGTAGAAACGCCACTTGACGCCCGGATTCGATTGGCCCAGGCCAAATTTGGTTTTGGAAGATGGTTGCTGGACGCGCAGCCAGGCATTTTCGTAAGTGAGCTGGATCCGATCGCCAACGCCGAAGTTGATGTCGACGTCAGGAGTGTGTGAGACGGACTGATTGCTATAAAAGAAAGGCATGTAGCCGAGATTGATTTCCCAATTGAGATCGCCAGGCGTTCCTGGATCGTTGGTGTAAAAGGGCGGTCCGCCTTGGCCAAATGCGGGGGTAATAGAGAAAAAGAGGATCGGCAGCAGGATTAGGCTACGTAACATAGCGAGAGGCCATGCGTCTCTAAGGCGAATGTAGCGATCCCCAGTTAAACACACGATTAATCTGTTTCGGCAGGCGCATCAGCGGGTTTCGGCAGATAGACGGCAAAGTGGCTGCCGGTGGCGTCGGAGCGGACTAGTTCGAGCCGGCCGCAGTGCGTTTGCGCGGTCCAGAGCGCGATCGAGAGGCCGAGGCCTGCGCCGCCTTCGCGTTCGAAGCGCTGGCGGGCAGGATCGGCGCGGAAGAAGCGTTCGAAGATGCGGGATTGGAGTTCGGGCGGAATGCCTGGGCCGGTGTCTGTGACGTGCACTTCGAAGCTGGCGGGAGTGGCGCGGCAGGCAATTTCCACGCCGCCGCCAGCGTTGGTGTACTTAATGGCGTTGTCGAGGAGATTGAGAATCATGCGACGGAGGAGGGCTGGGTCGGCCTGCATGCGGCATTCCGCGGAAGCGTCGACCGTGAGTTGGATATTTTTTTCGCGGGCTAGCGTGCGGGCGAATTGGGCGCAATCGGTGACGATTTCTTCGAGATAGATTTCTTGCAGGGTCAGAGGATATTGACCCGAGTCGGCGCGCGTAAGAGTGAAGAGGTCTTCCACGATTTTGATCAGGCGCGAAGTTTCTTCGTGGAGAATTTTCAGGGAGTCGAGATAGTCCTGCGCAGTGCGCCCGGTTTGAGAGAGGGCGACTTCAGCTTCGCCGCGAAGGATGGCTAGCGGGGTGCGGAGTTCGTGAGAAGCGTCGGCGATGAAGCGGCGCTGCCGTTCGAAGGATTGGTCGAGGCGATCGAGAAGATCGTTGAAGATAGTAGCTAGCTGGCCGAGTTCGTCGTTGGGATTCAAGACGGGGAGGCGAGCATGGAGGTTTGTGGCCCCGATTTGGCGGGCTTGAGCGCCCATGGCGACGACTGGGGCGAGGCTCTTTCTGGCGAGGAAGTAGCCGCCGGTGCCGGCGAGTAGGAGGCCAAGAAAAATCATCCAGGTGAAGGTGAGGCGGATGGTTTCAAGCATTTCGTACTGCGCGTGGAGCGAATGGAGAATGATGAGGAGGCAAGTTTGGTTGTTGGTCTTGAAGTGGCGTGCATAGGCGCGGAGGCGCGTGTGAGGGCCAGGAAGTGTTTCGAGTGCGAGTTCGCCGCCAGCGGCGCGGTTGGCAAAATTCTGAAATTCGGCGGAAGTTAACGCGCGCGTTAGATGCCCTCGCTGATCAGAATTTTGCGAGACGCCGGCATCGGAAGTTGCGAGGATTTGCGAAGAGGCATCCAGAATTACGAAAGCATCGCTCTCCGAACGATGCTCGATCATGGACTGACGGACGGCGGACAAGATTGCAGGAAGATCCGAGCTGCTCGTGTCGGCGAGTTCGCTTTGAAAAGTCACCAGGAAAGAATCGGCCAATACGGATAAATCGGAGTCGGTGCGCTGCATGGATGCGGATCGAACGATGAAGTAGGTCGTTACGGAAACCAGGAGCAGCACGACGGCGAGGACCGCGGAGTACCAAACGGTGAGGCGGACGCGAACGGAATCAAGCATGTTTCTTGCGGTCGCCCCCGGATGGTTTACCGGGCGTGGTGGAAGTTTGGTTGCGTGAGGCACTTTCCGCATCGGAGCCCGCTTTCAGAATGTAGCCAGCGCCCCGGCGCGTCTGCAACAGCGGGGAAGTTCCGTCTGGGTCGATCTTGCGGCGAAGGCGGTTGATGTAAACTTCGATGAGATTGGAAAAAGGATCGAACGTTTCGTCCCAAACATGTTCGGCAATGTCGGCGCGGTTGACGACGCGTCCAGAATTGCGCACCAGATATTCCAGCAGGGCGTATTCCTTGTGCGTTAGCGAGATGGCTTTTCCGGCGCGCATGGCGCTTTGCGTGGCGGTGTCTAGGACCAGATCGGCGACGGTGAGCTTGGGCGGACGCAGTTCGTTCGAACGGCGGAGCAGCGCACGCAAGCGCGCGAGCAACTCGCGAAACTCGAACGGCTTTGTGAGGTAGTCGTCCGCGCCGCGATCGAGACCGTTGACGCGGTCCTCGACGGCGTCACGGGCGGTCAGCATGAGGACGGGCATTCGCCGGCCTGATTTGCGAAGACGGCGGCAAACTTCGAAGCCGTCCGGGGCCGGAATCATAATGTCGAGGATGACGACGTCGTATTCGTTGATATCCGCTTGATAAAGGGCGTCTTCACCAGTGGCGGCTATGTCCACCGCGTAGGCTTGTTCGCGCAACCCTTTGACTACGAACCGCCGCACCCCAGGATCGTCTTCGACCAACAAAATCCGCATGGGGGCATAATACTGGAAAGTTCCACAAGAAGTGGGATTTGCCGCCTTCCGCAACCTCTCATTCACGTCTGGTTCATTTGATGTTCATATAGGAGAGCCTAAAATCCACCCGAGCTGTCCCCATGAACATACTGGTTGTGGAAGACGACGCAGTCATGGCCGACTTGTTGGTCCGCGGGCTTCGAGAAGAATCCTACGATGTTGATCTCGCACGAGACGGTGGAACGGCACTAAACCTTTCCGCAGCAAACTCATTTGACCTCGTCCTCCTCGATGTCATGCTCCCCGGACTGGATGGCTTGGAAGTCGCCAAGCAATTGAGGGAACGCGGGGAGCAAGTCCCTCTCCTGATGCTTACGGCGCGGGATGCGCTTCCTGAGATTGTGAGAGGACTGGACGTCGTCGCGGACGACTATATGACCAAGCCGTTCTCGTTTGTCGAATTGCTGGCGCGCATTCGCGCTCTGGGGCGACGAAACGTTGCCAGGCGAAAGAATGTGCTCGAAGTGAGGGATCTGATTCTGGACACAACTTCCTTCCGCGCCTTTCGTAAGGGTATTGAGATACATCTTTCCGTGACGGAATTTCGGCTGCTGGAATTGCTGGTTCGGAATCATGGCCGTATCGTCGCACGCAGTGCTATTTTTGATGCGCTCTGGGGCAATCGGCGCTCGATCGAAGAAAACACGATTGACGCATTCATTCGGTTGTTACGCAAAAAAATTGATGGTGGCGCGCAATCGAAATTGATTCAGACGCATCGCGGCTTTGGCTATTCGGTTGGAGCCCCAAACTGAGCCTCAACTTGCCAATCCGCGTGCGACTCACGGCTTTATATTTTGCCGTTCTGGCGCTGACGTTTATCGTTTTTTTCTGGATAAGTGATGTCGGTTTCCGGCGAAGTATCGAGGCGACCGTCAACGACTCTTCTCGCAGCAATCTTGAGACGGTTGAACGGCTGGTTGCGTCGGCACATCATCGTGTTGAATAGTGAATGCAAGGACGTGGGCGGATGCGACGCCGGATCGCGCCAGGAAAAATGGCTGCGCGCGGACCTCGCCGCTCATCCGGTTGCTTGCACGCTCGCGTACTGGCACAAGCCGCTGTTTAGCTCCGGCGGCACGCATGGAAATGACCCTGAAATAAAGCCGATTTGGCAGGCTCTTTACGAAGCGAACGCGGATGTCGTCGTGAATGGTCACGATCACGATTACGAGCGCTTTGCCCCGCAGACTCCTGAGGCCGTTGCCGACCCTGCGCGCGGCATCCGCGAGTTTATTGTGGGGACCGGCGGAAAAAACCATCGGCCGTTTGGCGCGACCAAACCCAACAGCGAAGTTCGCGACGCCACTACGTTTGGCGTGCTCAAGCTTACGCTGCGCGCGAACGCTTACGACTGGCAATTCGTCCCCGAATCCGGAAAAACGTTTACGGATTCAGGAAGCGGAACCTGCCACTAGATTCGCCGCAGAGGACACGGCACGCGGTGCCAGGCTTCGTTCTCTGCCAGTGATTGGAAGCTCTTCGCGTGTCCTGCAGCTAGATTGTCTTGTCCTTTGCATAGCAAATCTTTTCGAGGTTGCATTCCATACAATTTGGCTTGCGCGCGTAACAAACGCGCCGGCCATGCCAGATGACCTGATGCGAAAATTGAATCCACTTTTCTTTCGGAATGATCTGCATCAGGTCTTGTTCGATTTTTCTGGGGTCTTCGTTGCGCGTCAGGTCCAGCCGGTTGGAAATGCGGATCACGTGTGTGTCCACAACGATTCCACTTGCGATTCCGTAGGCCGTGCCGAGCACTACGTTTGCTGTTTTTCGGGCTGCTCCGGGCAGCGTCAGCACTTCTTCCATCGTGCGCGGCACCTGCCCGCCAAAATTTTCGAGAAGCGCTTTGCTCGCACCCATGATGGATTTCGTTTTGTTGCGGAAAAAACCCGTGGGCCGGATCTCCTGTTCCAGTTCACTTGGATTGGCATTCGCGAACGCTTCGGGCGTGGGATATTTTTTGTAAAGCGTTTGCGCCACCTGATTTACCCGGACGTCCGTACATTGAGCGGAAAGAATCGTGGAGATGAGGAGTTGAAATGCATTTTCGTGCTTCAGTTCGCAGGTCGCAGCTGGATAGGCTTCGTCCAATTTAGCCAAGATGGCGGCGACACGTTTTGCATCGGTTCCCGCCGCAACGTTTTTTGTTGCTGACGTTTTCTTCGCAAGCGGTTTCGATTTCTTCGCCGCCGATTTTTTTGACGTGGCTTTCTTAATTTTCTTCGCTCGCATGGCTGGCAAGAATATCACACGCCAGGACAGACATTCTTGGCTGTGGCTTCCGGCACACAGGCACGCTGGTGTTAATGGTGCGGCAATGCCGCGCTCCTAGGAAGCGGCCATTGCCATCAGCAGCTTCCGAAACGCTTTTCCGCGGTGGCTGTACTGATTCTTTTCTTCCGCGGAAAGTTCCGCAAATGTCTTTTTCAGAGTAGGGAAATAGAAAACCGGGTCATAGCCAAAGCCGCCACTCCCAAGCGGGGATTCGAGGATCTCACCATCCACGCGGGCGGTAACAACCGCCACCGCGCGTCCGTGCTCCGCTAATGCAATCGCACACACAAAATATGCTGCGCGCCCGGAGGTTCTTTTCTCGCGAAGCTCGCCTAATAGTTTCTCAATTCGTTTTGCATTCGTCGCGCTTGCGCCCGCGTAACGCGCCGAGTACACGCCGGGAGCACCTCCCAGAGCCGGCACCACTAGCCCGGAATCATCCGCGAACACGCGCTCTCCGCTCATCCGCGAGTAGTGCAGTGCTTTTCCCGCAGCGTTTTCTGCGAAGGTCGGCGCATTTTCTTCAAAGGAGGGCAGAGAACTAAATCCCGGCAACGACTCAATCTCCACGCTCGAGGCCAGCGCGTTAGGCAAGGTTCCGGACGCCGAGGAAAGCGTCGCTGCTGCCAGCGCGCGAAACTCCAAAAGTTTTCCCGGATTTGACGACGCCAGAAACAGCTTAACGGGCGCGCGCACTGAATTTAACCGGCAGCACCGCGCGCTGTTCTTCCGTCAGGCGGCGAATTCCCGCGGCCGCCAAGGCGAGCAGATCCTGCATCTCGCTTCCGCTAAAGGGCCGGCCTTCCGCGGTGGCTTGAATCTCGACGAAGTGTCCGCTGCCGGTCATCACCACATTCATATCGACTTCGGCGCGCGAGTCTTCCTCGTATGCCAAATCCAAAAGCGCGCGGTCATCCACGATGCCCACGCTGGTAGCGGCAACGGAATCAATCAGCGGTGAAGTCTTTAGATATCCTTCGGCAACCATCCGTTCGAATGCCAGGGCCAGCGCCACGAAAGCTCCCGTAATCGAAGCTGTCCTCGTTCCGCCGTCCGCCTGAATCACGTCGCAATCAATCCACACCGTGCGCTCGCCCAGGGCTTCCTGATCCGTTACCGCTCGCAGCGATCGTCCAATCAATCGTTGAATCTCCAAGGTGCGTCCCGACTGTTTTCCGCGCGTCGCTTCACGCGCCGTGCGTTCTTCGGTGGCTCTCGGCAACATCCCATATTCGCTTGTCACCCAGCCCTTGCCGCTGCCTTTCAAAAACCCTGGCACGCCGTCATCGACTGTCGCGGTGCAAATCACTCGCGTGCTACCCAATTCGATCAACACGCTTCCTTCCGCCGTCGAAATAAAATCCGGCGTCATCTTCAGCGGACGCATCTGATCCGCATTTCGGCCATCGTCTCGCACTCTTCCTCCTGGTGTCATAGCGCGTGAAAAAATCCTACAGCTCACGTTCAGGCTGGGCCAGTGTGCCGGGGCCTTCGCCGGGTGTCAACGCTCCCGCGCTTGGTTTCGCGGTCGGCGGCGTGGCAGCGGGCTTATCCGTGGAAGGCGCTGCCGGCTTCCTGGTGCTGGCCGGCGACGTTGCGCTTGGCGGAGCCGCAACCGGAGTCGTAACCGGAGTCGTAACCGGAGCAGGGACGGCAGGGGACTCCTGGACACTTTTCGTGTTCACCACAAATGTGCCCATCAAGTCCAGATGCCCGGCAAGAGTTTCCACCTCCTGCCCATGAATCAAAATCTTCAGCCGCTGCACTTGCGGCACATTCGCTTCGAGCGTGCGCGTGATCGAATCCACGGCCATCTGCTCGCTCTGAATTCCGGATGGAATCGCGGTCGCTAGCGCTTCCGAGAAATCTGCTACGGCCGTCCCTCTAGGTAGAATATAAAACGCCAACAACACGGCGTCCGGCGGCAAGGTTCGCAACTCCGCGTCCACCGGCCCAGCCAGCAGCGTATTCAGCACTTGCTTCGACCGCAGCACCGGCTCGCTCGAAAGTGGCAGTTCGATTGTGGTTTCCACCAGGGATCCATCGCCATTTCCTGACGCCCAGTAGAATTTGGCTTTCACCTTGGGCTCGCCGGGATTTACAGGAACGGCCTGAGTCAATTCTCTCCGCGCCTGCTCCGCGGTTTGCTGTTGCAGTTTTGCGGCGCGCGCCATCCGCCGCCGCAAAATCGGCAGGTAGATCGCTCCTACAATCACCGCGACGCAAAGAAGCCCAATCGTCCATTTAATCCACCGCGCCATCAGGGCGTCCCTCCCGGCGTAGAGGCCACGACATATGAAGGACGGAACTGTGCGACACCCGTAGCGATGGCGTCGGCCACTCCGGGCGCCATGCGATCCAGATCGGCGCGGTCATCCACCACTACGCTCGAAATCTCAACGGCAATCGCCGGTGCCGCGGTTGTGCGCAGCTGCCGCACGGCCGCAGTTTGCGCCAGGTTCGGAGATCCCTTGAACCGCTGTGCCAGTAACCCCTGAACCATGTCACCCAGCTTCCTGCTCAACCCCTGAAAAGGCACTTGCGCGCGGTCCCATGGAATCACTCCGCCTGCTTCCGTGGTCCCCGGCAAATCCCAATTGACGTACACGCGCGCCGTTCCAGGCAATCCGGTCGAAGCAATATGCAGCGTTACAAAAACAGCTCCGGTCTGTGCATTCGCAATCGCGGAACGGTCATCAAATGTCGGGTCTTCGTTCCCCTGCCGGGTCTGCACGACTTGAAAACCCTGCGCCTCCAGTGCCTTGCGCACCTGCGCCGCGAAATCCAGCACAACCTCGCTTTCGCGAATTCCCCCGGTGCCCCGCGCCCCCGGATCGGTTCCGCCGTGCGCCGGATCGAGCACGACAACGTTCAAGCCAGCCTTCGTGGAAGGCGGCTGCGATGTTTCGGGAGTTCCTTGTGCGTTTGCTTGCGAAGGCGTCTGCAAAGGCGAGGGAGTTGTACTCGATTGCCTGAAAGGAGCCGCTGGCGTTTTTGCAAGCGTGCGCGCGTAGAAGCCTAGAGCCAAAACTCCCGGCACAAGCGAAAAAGCAAGCGCGCCCACTCGAATTCCATTCCGTCCCAAAGCGCGCCGTTTCGTTCCAACGATATTTCTCACGTCGAGCAGCATACCAAATCTATCCGCGATTCGGCGCCGTCCGAAACTCCCCTGAGGACGAAAAAGGGACGGGCGACTGGACCGTCCCTTAAACGCGTTGTGGTTGTCGGAAGCTCATCCTGCACGCCCGTACGCTCAGGATGTCTGCGGCAACTAGTTTTGGGGCTGTGCTTGGGCTGCCTGAGGCGGCTGTTGCTGCTGTTGCCGTGCAGCGCGCATCTGCTGCAAATTGGCCTTCATCTGCTGCCGCTGTTCCGGCGTCAGCAGCTTGACCACCTGCTCACGCGCGCCACGCCGCAATTGGTGAATCTTTGCGGCCTTCTGGTCCGCCGTCAGCGATGTATCTTCCTTGACGGCACCCACTTGCGCCTTCGTCGACTCGTGGATTTTCTTCATCTGCGCTTTTTGATCGTCGGTCAGGTTCAGTCCGGCCATCGCACCATGCTCGTGTCCTTGGTGCTGTGCTGGCGCGGCCTGACTCTGATCTTGATCCTGCGCCGGGGGCTGCGAACTCTGCGCGCGGGTGATTCCCGGCGCAAAGGTCAGCGCCAAAAATCCGGCGGCTACTGCGATTTGTTTCGTAATGCTGTTCCTGCTCATGGAAGTTCCTCTTCTGGGCTGGCTTTCTTTTTGCCTTACTTCCATGAAACCCTGCTCCCGCCAAAATGTCGCGTTATCCTTATTCTTAGCATGCCGCAACCGTAACCGTACTTTCGGCCAGTAGTCCGCTAATGCCCGCCCAAATAGAAGACCGCCGGAATGCTTGCCCAGGCAGCCTAATCTTTTTGTATTAGTTCTCGTAACGCGCCTCTTGCAAGCGCGCCTATTGCACGTTCAACGGCTGCAAATGCGCTTGCCCGAGGAGGGCATTTACGCTCGCAACATTTTTCGTTTGCAACGCGTCCCAACGGGCCATCGCGGCCTTTCCGGCGGCATCCCATTTTGCGCTTGCCGCGCTGGTATCCGCAGTTGGCGCAACGTCCGCTCCATCCACAATTCCCAGCAGCGCACCAAAAGCTGCCGCAGCTTGCCGCATCGTCTCAGGAGCATCGCCCGGGACCGTGAGCCCAAACGATCCAAAGCCGCCTCCACCCGCTGCCGAACCGGCTACCGCATCCACCTTCTTGTCCAAATCCGCAAGCGCTGCAAGAAGCTCCGTATTTCCGGCCGCTTCTTTAGTACGTGCCGCAATCTGCTTTTGCAACTCATCCGCTTTCTGGATAGACGCGGAAAATTGCCCGATGCTTCCCGCGAGTTTCGAAGCCAGGGTAAACTCTTTCGACAAATCCGCCGCGCTGGTTTTCACGTTCGGATCCATCTTGATTTCCAGCGCCACGGAAATAGTCTTGTCCCCGGCAGTCAGCTTCACAGTATATTTACCCGGCAGCGCCAAAGGTCCGGCGCCTCCACGCCGCCCCCGCCTCCGTCCACCCGCAAACGCATAATGCAAATCCCAAACAAACCGATGGGTTCCCGCCTCTGCGGAAAGCGGTTCTGCGTCGTGCACCCAGTACATGGGAATATCCATCTCGTCCGGATTCGTCTTCGGCATTTCGTCGTTGCTCGCGAATCGACGCACCGATTTGCCGGCCGCGTCAAAAATCTCAAGCACCAACGGCTCCACGGGTTTTTCTTTCAGGTAGTAATCCAGCACCGCTCCAATCGGAGGATTCTCTGCTTGCGGTTCATCGAAAGGCACGGGCGTTCCTTCGTCTGAACCTGGCCGTACTCGATAAGCCGTTTCCGGCGCAAACAGCCACGCATCCGCGCTGGTCGCCTTCGCACTCCACTGCCGCAACGGCACGATATCGTCCAATACCCAGAACGACCGTCCAAACGTGGCGATCACGAGATCATCCTGGTGAACCACCAAATCGCGCACCGATGTCACCGGCAAATTAAACTGCAGCGGCTGCCAGTTGTCTCCGTCGTCGAACGAAACGTAGACACCTTTTTCCGTGCACGCGTAAAGCAATCCGGCAACTTTGGGGTCTTCGCGCACACAATTGACAAAGCTCCCTTTCGGAATCCCGCTGGAAACGCGCTGCCACGTCTTCCCAAAATCCTTCGTGCGATAAATGTACGGCTGCAAATCGTCGAGCCGGTGCCGGTCCACGGCCGCAAACGCTTTTCCATCCACAAAGTGCGATGCCTCTATGAGCGTAACCTTGCTCCAGGCAGTGATTTCCGGAGGCGTCACGTTGCTCCACGTTTTTCCGGCATCAAGCGTCATGTGAATTAACCCGTCATCCGTTCCCACCCAAACTTCGCCCGCTTTCATTGGCGATGGCGCAATCGTATAAATCACGCCATGCCGTTTTCCCGACGGAATATCGGCTGCGGTCGGAGGATCGAGATTCGGCGGTATGCCCGGATCCTCACGCGTCAAATCCGGACTAATCTTCTGCCACGAATTCCCGCCATCCGCCGTTCGGAACAATACGTTTGCACTGAAGTACAAAACGTGCGGCTCACTCTCAGAAAAGACCAGCGGCAGCGTCCACGTCCGCCGATATTCTCCGGGGTACATCAGCGTCGGCGGAATTTCTTGCACTTCCTCATTATGAAAATCCTGCCGCGCCACGGACCCGCCAAATATAATCTCGGGACTCAACGGATCGGGCGCCACATAATCGCTCTCGCCGCCGGCGCTCATCGGCCGCCAGTCATGAAAATTAATTGCCCGATACCTGCTCCGGCTCGGCGTCGCCGCAGCCGATGTGTCCTGCTGCGCTCCATAAACCCAATAAGGAAACCGGTTATCTACTGCCACGTGATAAAACTGCCCCGTCGGCTGGTTGTACCAGGAGCTCCACGTCTCCCCGCCGTTGCGGGTAACAATCGCACCCTGGTCGCACCCGAGAATCATCTTTCGTGGATTATCCGGATCGATCCACAACTCGTGATAGTCATCGCCGCCCGGCGCGCCCTTAATTGCCGTCCACGTTTTCCCGCCATCGTGCGAACGATACGTCGAAGTATTCGGCACATACACAGTCTCTGGATCCGTCGGATCCACGCTCACCTCGCAGAAATACCACCCGCGCCCCCAGATGCGCGCATCTTTTGAGACGCGCTCCCAATTTTCACCGCCATCATCGGAGCGGTACATCCCGCCTTCCTTGGCGTCCGAGATCAAATAAATCCGCTTCGGATTGCTCGGCGCAAACGCAATTCCCATCCGTCCAAGCTCTTCGGAAGGTAATCCATGCCCCGTCAACTGCTCCCAATGCTCGCCGCCATCCTTCGAACGATAAAGCCCCGTCCCCGGCCCTTTCGAAGGCGGATAGATACTCCACGGCGGCCGCCGCGTTTGCAGCAAAGCCGCGTATATTGTGTTCGTATTGCCTGGCTCCATCGCCAAGTCAATCGCGCCCGTATTCTCATCGTGAAAGAGAATTTTCTGCCAGGTTTTACCGCCGTCATTCGAACGGAAAACGCCACGCTCCTTATTCGGCCCGTAGGCGTGGCCCAACGCCGCAACAAAAAGCTTGTCCGGATCGTTCGGGTCTACCAGGATCCGCGCAATGTGCTGCGTATCTTCGAGCCCAATATGCGTCCAGGTCTTGCCGGCGTCGGCGGATTTATACATTCCATTGCCAGTGGAGAGGCTCGACCGTAGGTCGGACTCACCCGTTCCCACATAAATCACATTGGCGTTCGAGGGCGCCACGGCAATTGCCCCAATCGAAGCAATCGGCTGCGAATCAAAAATTGGGTTCCAGGTCCGCCCCCCATCGTTCGTCTTCCAGACCCCGCCTTCCACCGCCCCGAAGTAATAAACATCCGCCTGCCCGCGCACTCCCGTCACCGCAACGGTCCGCCCCGCGCGAAACGGTCCAATGGAACGCCACTTCATCATCCCGCCAAGGAGTTTTTGGTCATACCTCGCCGCCGCTCCAGTTTGTACATCTTGCGGCCGTGCCGAGGCCGTCAAGCCCACAAACAGAGCCACGCCGGCAACTAGCAGAAGTAGCAGGGGACGCCGCAAATTCTTCACGGTGGTTTCTCCGGTTGGAAGAAATGTGTCGAAATGATTTGTGGATTATAGCAGCAGGGAAGCGCCGCGAGGCCGAGGAGTCGGCTGGCCCGCAAACCTCTAGTCGCCGGTCGCAGCGTTCGGCGTTGCCACTGGCTCAACTACCGCTCGGCGCAGCGGCTTGGTAGCGGCGTAGAGCAGGAATCCCGCGACAATCATGATCACGCCAAATAAGAGCCCATTCATTCCGAGAATGGTTTCGCTTTCGCTCTCAACCATCGCGAGGCTCATCAAAAGCATTGGAAAAATCCCGCAGGTAATAGCTCCGGCCAGCCCGCCCGGCACACGAAATTCCCTCTTCAATTGCGGCTCGCGAATCCGAAGAGCCACAAGGGTGATGAATTCCAGCATCAAGCTCGCGCCATAAAGCATAATGTCGATCGTCACGAGCCGCCTGAAGCCAAGCCCCAGGCATAGCGCCCAGCACGTCGCGCAAACTACAATCGCTACCCATGGCGCCTGCGTCCGCGCATTCGTTCTGGCAAATATTTTCGGCAGCATGCCATCGCGCGCCATCGCCAGCGGCAAGCGCGAGTAGCTCATCACCAGCGCATTGAACATTCCAAACGCGCTCATCATCCCGCCAATGACGATCAGAAAGCGCAGCCACTCAAATCCAAGTATCTTCCCGCCGATCAATCCAGCAATCGTGGCCCAAGCTCCATCCGCCCCAAACGCGGACGAGGGAATCCCTGTAAAGTAAACCGCCAGGAACGGCAAAACATACGACATCGCAACCAATATGACCGCCGCAATCATGGCGCGCGGATAAGTCCGCTGCGGCCGCTCTACTTCCTGCGCAATCGTCGAAGCGTTATCCCACCCCATGTAATTCCACATGGCCACCAGCACGCCGCCGAGCAGCCCCAGACCGGTGGCCTCCGCGGCACCTGATCCCGCCGCGCCCGCGCCAGACAAGGCCCCAGCCTTGAACGGTGCCATCACCACAACTGCTGCAAACGGCGCCGAAAGTAGAAAAAACAACCAAAGGGAAGTTAGACCTACCACGCGAATGCCGGCGACGTTCAGCGCCGCGCACGTCACCACAACGAACAACCCAGCCAGCACGCCGTGCCCCCACGACCCAAACCACGGCGACATTTGCTTCAAATAAAACACAAACAAGGTCGGGTAGATGGCCATATCAAAAATGCTCGCCACCAGAGACAGCCAAGCTTCTTGAAAGCCCCAGAAATTTCCCAACCCGCGCCGCACCCACGCGTAGTAGCCGCCCTCGGACGGCAGCGAACTCGAAAGCTCCCCAATCATGAACGCCGTCGGCAAACACCAGAGCACCGGCAGGAAAAGCAAAATTAGAATTCCATGCCCGTACCCGGCTCCATGAATAATCTCTTCCGTCCCATACGTTCCGCCAGACACCATGAAAAACGTCGCCGCCACAAGCGGCCAGAGTGTCAGCTTTGCGACTCTTTTTTTCGCTGTTGAAATTGCGGGGGAAGGAATGTGGGCGGGAACCGATATAGAACTCAATTTTTACTCTCATCCTCCTAAGCAGTTCTCACTCGCGCACTGGGAAAAGTGAGTCCGCATTTGCAGAATACAAGGTTCGCTCCGGCATGCAACAAAAAAATGCATCCCAATGAATATTTTTTCATCGCTCGAAAACTGTCCCTTCGCACAGGCTCAAGACTGTGCTCCGGCGACAGCGAACGTCTTTATCGCCGCCTCCAACCGGAGCCCGAATCGCCGGGACGCCTCCGGGTACCTTCTTTCGCTTCCGGCTCTTCACCGCTGGAGCCCCTGTGCTAAACTCCGCGTTCCGTTTTCACGCGAGTTCGGATTCGCCAACGATCTCATCCAGGAGCTACCAAACGTGAAGTTTTTCTCAGCCCTCCGTTCGTTCCGTCTCTGTGCACTCTGTGTCTCTGTGTTTAGCTATTCTTTTTCCGCCTCCGCGCAAACTCCCTCGCCGCGCTCCATCACCATCGATGACTACTTCCAAATCCAAGCCGTGCACGATCCGCAACTTAGCCCCGACTCGCGGTGGGTGGCCTATGCAGTAGATACAGCCACGCTCAAAACCGACAAAAACGAAACCCGCCTTTGGATGGTCCCCGCGGCTGGCGGCGAAGCCATTCCGCTAACCTCCGAAGGCGTCTCCTCCTCTCACCCACGCTGGAGCCCCGACGGCAAATTTCTCGTCTTCCTCTCGGAACGCAACGGAGGCAAAAAGCAAATCTGGCTCCTCAACCGTCAGGGTGGCGAAGCCCAGCAACTCACTGACACAATGCAAGATGTAGACGATTTCGCGTGGTCGCCCGACGGTCGCCGTCTGGTCCTGGCCCTCAAGGACCCCACTCCCGAGGAACTCGAAGCCGCTAAAGAAAAATCCACCGCCGCCGCGCATCCCTCCTCCTCTTCCGACTCTAATTCCGAAGAAAAAAAGTCCAAATCCAAAAAGCCGTGGGTCATTGACCGTCTGCAATTCAAAGTGGATGAAGTCGGCTATCTCGACCGCCGCCGCACACACCTCTATATCTTTGACGTTGCCAAAAAATCTCTAACCCAAGTCACCTCTGGCGATTACGACGATTCCGAACCCGCCTGGTCGCCCGACGGCAAGCTTCTCGCCTTCACCAGCAACCGCACCACTCCTGACCCGGACGCCAACTACAACAGCGACATCTGGGTCGTGGCTGCAGACAACACCGACATGGGCGCCCACCTCACGCAAATCACAACGAACCCCGGGCTGGATATGTCTCCAACATGGTCTCCTGACGGCAAATCCATCGCCTACGTCACCATGATCGAGCCAAAGCTTTTTGACTACGCCACGCACCATCTCGCCATATCACCTGCCGCTGGCGGTCCCGCCAAAGTCCTTACTCTCTCACTCGACCGCATGGTCACCACCCCGCATTTCTTCGCTAACGGCGAGTTCATCTCTTTCATTGCCGACAACGACGGCCAGCAGATTCTCTACCTGGCTGATCCTTCCGGGCGCGGCGTCATGCGCCTCGACAAGCCCGCCAACGTCTCGCCTATCCCCGAGCCAGGGACTCGCAGCACTGTCAACGGCTACTCGGTGAGTTCTGGCGCCGACCGTGTCGCCATCGCGCAGGTAGCCACCGCTGAACGCCCCGACGAACTCTTCTCCATCATCAACGGCAAATACACTCAACTGACGCACACAAATGACGCTCTCTTCGCCCAACTCCACCTTTCCAGCCCCGAATACGTTCACTTCAAAAGCAAAGACGGCACGCCAGTCTCTGGCTATCTTTACAAACCGCTCAACTACGCCGCCGGCCAAAAATATCCCACGCTCCTCATCCCCCACGGCGGTCCCGTCTGGGCTTACTACGCCGAATTCTCCCACTTGGCCCAGATTTACGCCGCCAACGGCTATGCCGTCCTTTTTCCTAACCCGCGTGGCTCTTCCGGTTACGGCCAGGATTTCTGTAAAGCCATCTTCGCCGACTGGGGCAACAAAGATTTTCAAGACGACATGGCCATGGTGGATTACGCCATCGAGCAGGGTATCGCCGACCCCGAAAAACTTGGCGTAGGCGGCTGGTCTTACGGCGGTATCTCCACCGACTTCATCATCACGCAAACGACGCGCTTCAAAGCCGCCATCTCCGGAGCGGGCGCCGCCGAATTCTTGAGCCTCTATGGTCATGACCAATACCAGAAAGACTACGAAACCGAACTAGGGCTCCCTTGGGAAAACCAGGCCGCCTGGATCAAGATCTCCCCGTTCCGAAATATCGCGAAAGTCACCACTCCCACTCTCTTCATGGGCGGCAATATAGACTGGAATGTACCCATCCTTGGCGGAGAGCAAATGTACCAGGCGCTAAAACGTCTCGGGCGCACGACCGAACTCATCGTCTACCCCGACGAGTACCACGAATTCGCCCTGCCCTCCCACATCAAAGACCGCCTCGAGCGGGACCTGGCCTGGTACGCCCACTTCGTCAAAGGAGATGGCACCGCCATCCTTCCGTAGGGCCTAAGTCTGCCTGAGCTCATAAGTCTGCAACCTCGTAACAGGCGGATAACTATCATTCCAGGCCACATGCAGTATTCTCGGTGGACTGAAGACGGGTCCTTTGCGATTTTAGTGCCGTCCTCCTGCTTGTCCGCATCCAATCACCTATGACTGGCGTCGTCTGTCATCCTCAGTGCAACGAAGAATCTCACTTCGTTGGCTTTGCGCTCGCTCAAGGTGTAGACTGTGCTCGTTATTGCATCGGACTGCCGCACAGAACCTGTCCCTCTCCGCACTCGCTCCCGCAGGCAGTCTCTGATCTTGATCGATTGATCGGAGGACTGAAATGAAGAAGACCCTTCCTGTAGTTGTTTTCGCAATTTTCGCGTTTATATTTTTTAGCGGGCCCCAGTCTGCGTTTGCGCAACGCGGTGGTGGCGGTCACGGCGGCGGAGGAGGATCTCACGGCGGCTCTTTCGGCGGCGGTTTTCACGGTGGCTCCGGCGGCTCCGCATTCCATGGTGGATCTGGCTTCCGCGGTGGTAGCGGTTTTCGTAGCGGAGCCTATGCAGGAGGAGGTTTCCGCGGAGGCTACGGCCGGGGCGGATACGGCTACGGTCGCGGTTACTACGGCGGTTGGGGCGGCCGCGGCTGGGGTTGGGGCGGTTGGGGTTGGGGAGGCTGGGGTTGGGGCCTAGGCTTTGGTTGGCCTTACTATGGATACGGATACGGCTACCCCGGCTACTATCCTGGATACGCCTACCCTTACTACGACTACTATAGTGATCCCGGTCCCAACGGTCCCAACTACGATCCCTATAACGATCCTTACTTTAAGTATTACCCTCCTAACGATGACCCCTACTATCGTCCTCCTGCCAGCCGGAATCCAGACAACCGCAATAACAATAGGCCGCAGCAACAGCAAAGCCCTGCTGCCAAGCCCGACGATAGCAAGCCGAACACCGAAAAGCCGAATGACGCCAGCCCGAGCGACGACAATCCTCCAGCAACGAATTCAGTAACTCCCTCGCAGGATCGCGTTCCCGACCCGAACCATGGGACGGTCACAAAGGCATCCTACCGGTCAAGGATGCCGTCCCGCTCAACCTACGGGCCATCTACCAACGTCACCAACCCGCGGCTCAGCGATCTTTCGTCTTCCCAACGCCAGGAAGTGCTGGGCGCAGTAAACCGCCTTCGCGAAATGCCGCCTTTCGCGCGCGAGCGCGAAATAGACTCCGGCCGTTACAGCAACTTCTCTCCCGAAGAGCGCGAGCTCCTCAAGCAGTTGGCGAAGTAACGGGGTGAAGCAACGGCTGACCGAAGGTTCTCTTTATGTGCAGTTGCGTTAGGGGCCGTGCTCAATCCGGCCCCTCTTCTTTTGAGTCCCCGGTAGAATTTCTGAGGATGACCTCTCCGCCATCCCTGTCTAAGAGAGAGACCCGCAGTTCACTTCGAGTTCACCAACAGCATATCTCCCGTGCATTGCCTGAAAATCCGGTTCACGACAATCTAATTTCAGATAGGGAGGCAGAATTTCTCTGCCAAGGAGCAGCCCACCGTGGCCAAGCAACATCACCCCAAAAATCCTCTCCCGTCCAACTACCTACCCCCAGGCGGGCGCAAGTACAAGGTATCCACAGGCGAATCCCTCGAAACCATCGCCCGCGCCAACGGCATATCCGAGAACGAGCTCAACAAATTCAACTTCGCCACCACGATTCCTGAAGAAATCAACTGGTATCTCCAGCATCGCGTCGGCTGCAAAAGAGAGACTCACGACCACCTCAACTGGATGTTCACCAACGACGCTTCCCCAGGCTTCATTTACCTTCCTCCTCTTCCTCCCGGCGCCAAACCTCCTCTCCCGCCTGTTCAACCTCCCTCCGTCGGCGCCGCCAAACCGGCTCTGGCTCCAATAGCCGCCACCTCTGCCGGCCCTGACACAGAGTACAAATACGTCATTGATCTACCGACCAGAAAGATCGCCTGCCCGCCGACTTCTCCCGTCCTTATTTCCTTCGGCGGCAAAATCACCGCCAAAGGCACCTTCAAAATGGATGGTTCCCATTCCAAAGTCTCCGTCCCCATCAACGGAGACAAAGTTGACATAGAACTTAAAATGCTCAAGGATAAATTTGGTGAGCTGAAATTCAAGACCGGAATCAAGCCCGGCCAATTGTCGAAAGTTGGCCTCGAATGGACTCCCAACAACATTCCCATCTCTTTGGAATTTGCGGCCAACGCCGACTTGTCCAAACTCATTAGCGTCAGCGCCAAATGGAAGGACGCCCTTCCTCTTGTGGACTTCCGCGTCACCGAGCACATTACCTTTCACGGCACCGTCGAGCCTCAGTTGGATTTCTATTTCAGTCCCAATCCCGCTTGGGTCGGCTGGCGCGCCGCCGGCCAGGCAGCCCTCCGGGGGGGCCGCGTCGCTCTCGAGGCCGGCGCCAGTGCCGTGCGCGGCATCTTCATTGAGGAAGCAGCCGGTACGCTCACCACGATTGGCGTCGCTTCCGTCGCCATCGGCGTCGCGGCCGCATTCATCGGCTGGGTCGCTTTCGGCGTCTACGAAATAGGCAAAGCCCATCACGACGGCAGAATCCTCGGCATCAAGTATGCCTTTGCCAGCGGTTACGCCAGCGAACTCGCCGACCTTACTTCGGATTCTCCCTCCACTGGCACCGCCAGGGCCGAGGAGCTCCTTAAAACTGATTGGGAGGCAAGGATGCGTTTTTACCTCGACGTCTACGGCGAACATGATCCTGGGCGTTTGGTGTTGCCCGGCGACCAAATCAACGCCTGTGGCCGCGCTGCGATCGCACAGGATGTCATGGAATACGTAAAGAAAAATGGATTACCTGCATGGGACGCTATTCGAAAAAAACACCAGGAGCTCTACGGCACTTCCGTCATCTACCGCCGTGACATTTACTTCCGTATGCTCATGCTCCAGATCCATTCAGGTGCCACTCGCATCGGCATCCCCATTCTCAAGTAAGGGTAATCGCCTGACATGCAATGCGTTATCATTCCTCAGCGCGAGGCGAGGAATCGAATCGGCACAACGTCGGCGAATGCTTTCTCTTGCTTGCGGATAGTTTTTCACCCCTTTCTGTAACCCACTCTCCGTCTCTGGCGTCACACCCCATGCACGCGGTACCCTGTACGGCTCCATTAGACTGAACCAGGGAACTTTCATACGGAGGAGATTGTGCGTAAGCAAGCGAGTGTGTCTGCGGCACTGGCCGCAATTTTGTCATTGGTCCTGGCGGTCGGCCCGCTCGGTGCCCAGGCCCCGGCCGTCAGTACATCCGATCTCTCGGCCATCCATCAGATCCGCGAGGAAGGCCTGAGCAATTCCTCCTCGAAGATCATGGAAATTATCAGCTATCTCTCAGATGTCTACGGCCCGCGCCTCACCAACTCGCCGGACATCAAAGACGCCGCCAAGTGGACCACCGATAAAATGAAGGAGTGGCAACTCGCCAACGTCCACCTCGAGCCGTGGGGCCCCTTCGGCCGCGGCTGGTCCAACGAGCGCACCAACGTGCAGGTCATCGCGCCGCACCCTTTTCCGCTGATCGCCTATGCCAAAGCCTGGACCCCTGGCACGGACGGCGCCATCACCGCAGACGCAGTCTGGGCGCCCATCACGAAGGAAGAAGACATGGCCAAGTACAAAGGCCAGTTGAAAGGGAAGTTCGTTCTGACGGCCGCAATCCCGGAAAGTCCTGAGCGGTTTGACGCTCAGGCTCACCGCTACACCGATGCCGAGCTGGCCGACCTCTCCAAGGCCGAAGTTCCCACCGCGGGTCCCGGCCTCGAAGAACGCTTAGCCCAATTCCGCGCCCAGCGCGACCTGAACCTCAAAATTCAAAAGTTTCTCGTGGATGAAGGCATTGCTGCCTGGATCGAACCTTCCCGCAGCGATGACGGCACCGTCTTCGTGCAGCAAGGCGGCGGGCGCGACAAGGAAAAGGATCCCCCCGTCTCGCCGCGCATCGCCGTTGCCAACGAAAACTACGGTCGCATCGTTCGCATGCTCGAAAAGAAAGTCCCCGTCAGCATGCTCGTAGATGTTCAAAGCAAGTTCTACGACGACGACCTCCAGTCCTTCAACATCATCGGCGAAATCCCCGGCTCCGATAAAGCCAAAGCCGACGAAGTCGTCATGCTCGGCGCCCACTTCGACTCCTGGCAAGCGGGCACCGGCGCCACGGATAACGGCGCTGGCTCCGCCGTCATGCTCGAAGCCATTCGCATCCTTAAGAAGACAGGTCTCCGGATGCGCCGCACGGTTCGCATCGGTCTCTGGACCGGCGAAGAAGAGGGCCTCCTCGGTTCAGCCGCCTACACTACGCAGCACTTTGGCGACCCACACGCGGAAGACCCTGTCACTCATCTCATCAAGATCACTCCTGAACAGGCCAAGCTGGACGCCTACTACAACATTGACAACGGCACCGGCAAAATCCGCGGCATCTATCTCCAGGGAAATGAGATGGTCGCGCCCCTCTTCGAATCCTGGATGGAGCCCTTCCACGACCTCGGCATGACTACGCTCACCATACGTAACACAGGCGGCACCGACCACCTCTCTTTCAATGCCGTCGGCCTCCCTGGTTTTCAGTTCATTCAGGATCCGCTGGACTATGACACTCGCACCCACCACTCCAACATGGACGTCTACGAACGCATTCAGGAACCCGATATGAAGCAAATGGCGGTTATCATCGCCAGCTTCGTCTACCTGACCGCCAACCGCGACGAAATGCTTCCGCGCAAGCCGCTACCAAAGCCAACACCAGCGCGCCAGTTCCCGTGATCTGGGAACGTATCCTTGGCGGTGTATTTGATTTGCATCGGGAAGCAGAATTAAATCTGGATTACGAACGAGCCGTTAGAGGCCCAGCGCCATTTTCAAGGCGCTATTAAACTCCGCGAGCTTACGCGCGGACAACGACCCAATATAGTTGGTCAGGCCTGACTTTCGCACGCTGATCAGGTTGTCACATATAATCCAACTCTCGTGCTTCAAGCCTTCGTTTACTCCAACCGCGACTGTGTGGAGAGGCCCTTGCCTTGACTAAATACTGGCACGCAGACCACCCTTGAATATCGGGAATCAAGCAACACTTGGCGGCTGGCGATCACAAAAGTCCGGTATTGCTTGGGATCTCCTCCCGGTTTTCGCACGCGATACAGTTCTCCTCGGGTCAAGCTTGCTCCGGCGTGTCGCTATTCGTTTGTTGCCGGGGAATCCATGGCCTGGTAATCCAAGACGTTTTCCGCTTCTTTATTGAGTTGATCCGCTGCGCGATTGATAAGCTCCAGGTCGCGTGCATGCAAAGCCGCTTTGGCTCGTTCGCGGAGATATCTTCGCAAAATGCGCTCGATAAAGGCCGATCGAGACTGCTTCGATCCAGTCAGGCGGTCGACCCCAGCAAGAACATCCTTGGAGAGTGTGATAGAAGTCTTCTCTTTCATACTACCGAGATACTACTCGAGGCCGCTTGAGACAAAATCTATTTCGCTTCGCCCCCGCAGAAGACAATTGCCTGCGTGCTTGGCATCTTTCACAGAACACAATCGTCGGCCTGGCCACGGAACCTTTCGGGGTTTCTCTCGTCTACTCATCAGGCTTCCCGGAGGAACCATGGGCACACTTTGGCGCGACATTCGTTACGGCTTCCGGCTGCTTCGGCTCAGCCCAGGCTTTACGGCCGTTGCCATACTCACCCTGGCTCTGGGCATCGGCGCCAACACGGCCATCTTCCAACTCATTGATGCCATTCGACTTCGGACCATCCCAGTGCAGAAGCCCGAAGAAATTGGCATCATCCGCATCTCCAATTTCAACTGGGGCTCGGGCCAGTTTTCCAGCAACTACTCGCAGCTCACTTTCCCCATCTGGCAGCAAATCCGCGAGCGCCAGCAGGCCTTCGCGGACATGGCCGTCTGGAGCACGCAGCCGGTCAATTTGTCCAGAAGTGGCGAGGCGCATTACGCCAAGGGCCTGCGCGTTAGCGGAGACTTCTTCAAGGTTCTCGGTGTGCAACCGGCTCTCGGACGTCTTCTCGGGCCAGAAGACGACCAGCCGGGTTGCGCCATTGGCGGCGCCAACATCAGTTACGCTTTCTGGCAGCGCAATTTCGCAAGCGATCCTGCCATCATCGGCAAACGCTTCACGTTAGATGACAACACGTTCGAAGTTCTTGGTGTAACCCCAGCCGGATTCAACGGCTTAAGTGTCGGAGAAACTTTCGATGTTGCGGTCCCCATTTGCGTCGAGCCGATTCTTAATCCGCGCAACAACCGCCTCCCCAACCGCCGCGCCTGGTGGCTCGCTTCGATTGGACGCCTCAAACCCGGCTGGACCATCGAGCGAGCCAACGCGCAAATTCTTGCCGTCACACCGGCCATCCTTCAGGAAACCATTCCCGAAACATACGATCCCAATGCCGTCAAGAAATTCCTCGAATACAAGTTCGGCGCGTTTTCGGGTAGCACCGGTTTTTCCTCCCTTCGCCGTGATTCGGAGACCCCCCTCTGGCTTCTGCTCGGCATTTCGGGCCTCGTACTTTTGATTGCCTGCGCCAATCTTGCCAACTTGATGCTCGCCCGCGCCGGGGCTCGCGAACGCCAGCTCACCATCCGGCTCGCACTCGGTGCTTCGCGCGGCCGCTTGATACGCGAACTGCTCTCGGAAGGAATGCTTCTGGCCATGGCAGGCTCGCTCTCTGGCCTGTTTCTCGCCTTCGCCATTAGCCGCCTGCTCATTTCGTTTATCAGCAGAGCCAGCAATCAGATTGTTCTCGATTTGAGCATGGACTGGCGGATTCTTGCTTTCACCACTTTTCTCGCCGTATTGACCACTGTTCTCTTTGGCCTGGCCCCAGCCGTTCGCGCCACGCGCGCCGAGCCTGCCACTCTGTTGCAGTCCGGCAGCCGCGGCACAACGGGTGGCCGCGAGCGCTTCAGCCTGCGGCGCATCCTGGTCGTCTCTCAAGTCGCGCTTTCCATCGTTTTGCTGATGGGCGCGCTGCTCTTCGCGCGTAGCCTGCGCAATCTCACCGCGCTCAATGTCGGCTTCCAGCAGACTGGAATTCTGCTCACCGCGGTTGACTTCGAGCACATTCAAATTCCACCGGCACGCTTCGGCGATTACGATCGCGATCTTGTGAAGCACGTTCAAGCCATTCCCGGTGTGGATTCCGCCTCCTACGGCCTGATGGCCCCCTTCGGTGGAGAAACCTGGAATGATGCTGTGATTCCGGAAGGCTCAGCGGAAGAAAAAGATTCGGCGTGGCAAAATTTCGTGACGCCGGGCTATTTTCACGCCATCGGAACGCCGCTCCTCGAGGGACGTGATTTCGAAGACCGCGACACCGCCACTTCGGTAAAGGTAGCGATCGTGAATCAGGCGTTCGTCGAAAAGTTTTTCAAGGGACAAGACGCCATCGGCAAAAGATTCCAGTTGCATGAGCCTCCCGGCAAACCGCGTCCGTTCTACGAAATCGTCGGCGTAACGGGCAACTTCAAATTTCAGGACATGCACGAGGAATTTCTTCCGTTCACCGTATTTCCCGTCACGCAGATGGATGAAGCACAGCCGTATGGCCAGATCATCGTTCAATCCACTCTGCCCCTTTCGACTCTGATGCCCTCCATCAAGGAGGCCATCGCCGATGTGAACCCCGGCATCACCCTCGAGTTTAAGGTCTTCAAAACGCAGGTACACGATTCGCTTTTGCAGGATGAATTGATGGCCACGCTGTCGGGATTTTTCGGTTTGCTGGCGGCGCTGCTTGCGGCTATCGGTCTCTACGGCGTCATTTCGTATATGGTCGTGCAGCGCACAAAAGAAATCGGTGTGCGCATGGCCATCGGCGCGAACCGCGGTGACGTAATCCAGCTGATTATGCGCGAAGCAGGCGCGCTGACGGGCATCGGCCTGGTCGTCGGCACCGCATTAGCGTTAGCTTCCGCACAAGCCGCCAAATCATTGCTCTTCGGCCTGAAACCGCGCGACCCGCTGACGCTGGTCCTTGCCATCGTTACGCTGTCGGCGGTCGCGGCGTTCGCCAGTTTCCTGCCAGCCTACCGCGCTTCGCGCCTCGATCCACTCAAGGCTCTTCGCTACGACTGAGCGTTGAGGCTTGCGGTGAAATCCACTTCAATTGGCTCAATCAGAGGCTTCAGCCAGCCCAGCAGCTTCTGATGCACCGGATGCGCTCCATACGCTTCGCAAGCCGCTGCATCCGCAAATTTCATCACTCCCCCGAGTTCGTAACCGGCCCCGCGCGGCGATTCATTCATGCCAACGAAAGTCTCGAGCACTTGAGGTATCTCGTCCTGAAGAGCGCGAATCGCCGTGACAATCTCGTCCTTCGTCGCTTTCGTTACCCCTGGCTTGAATCGAAACGCAAACATGTGGACGTACATGGCACCTCGCTCGCTTTCCTGGCTCGCGACAATATCTTTTAGTCGCTCACCCTTTGCACACCCTTCTACCATAAAGGCGCATTTGTTTTGAGTGTCCGCCGTCTCCCAAACCAAAATGACGTGAACCTGTTCTCACTTGGAAACCTGCGGGTCTCTTCTCTCGCAAGTTTTTTTCGATTATTCCAGGTCCATCCGTCTGCTACACTCGCCCGTTCCGTCCTTCACACCCATTCTGAGGAGTTGCTCATGAAAATCCTTCGCGGTGCCACTTTTGGCGTCCTGATCTTGTCTCTGTCCTTCGAGGCTTACGCTGGCGAGCCCGCGCCCGAACCGGCACGGCCGGCTGCCCCTACAGGCCGCAACATCTCCATTGACGACTACTTTCAGATCCGCGATGTAGGCCAGCCGGAGTTGAGCCCTGATGGGCAGTGGGTGGCTTACACCGTGCGGACGAAGATGCTGAAGGAAGACAAAAACGAGACGCGGATCTGGATGGTATCCGCGCATGGCGGCGATCCGCTTCCGATGACGGCAGAGGGCGTTTCGTCCGGGCATCCGCGTTGGAGTCCCGACGGCAAATATCTTGCTTTCACTTCCTCGCGCAATGGCGGCAAGGGCCAGGTTTGGCTTTTGAACCGGCTTGGTGGAGAAGCCGTTCGGCTTACCGAGACGGTGCAGGGCGTGGACGATTTTGAATGGTCGCCGGATAGCGGCCGGCTGGTGCTGATTTTGCGGGATCCCAAGCCCGAAGATGCAGAAGGAGCGAAAGGCGGAGAAAAAGAATCGGGAGCGAAACCAAAGGCGGCACCGCCCTATGTAATTGATCGCCTGCAATTTAAACAAGACAACGTGGGCTACCTCGATCGCCGCCGGACTCATCTGTACATTTTCGATGTAGCGAATAAGAAAACGACGCAGATTACCTCGGGTGACTTCGATGACTCCCAACCGGCGTGGTCGCCAGACGGCAAGCAACTGGCCTTTACGAGCAATCGCAGCACGCCCGATCCAGATGCGACGCGGGACTCGAATATCTGGGTGGTTGCCGCGGACAATACGGATCAGGGCGCGCATCTGGCGCAGATCACCACAAACCCCGCGCCGGACGATCAGCCCACGTGGTCGCCGGATGGAAAGTGGATTGCGTACGTGACGGAGCTCGACCCGCACCTCTTCTATTATTCGACGCAACATCTGGCGATTGCACCGGCAGCGGGCGGGGGAGAAGCCAAAGTTTTGACGCTTGCATTCGACCGCACGATCCGGCGGCCGCGTTTTTCTGCCGATGGCAAATTTATTTACTTCACGGCGGAAGACGATGGCACGGTGACGCTATGCAAGGTTGCACCGACCGGCGGAGAGATTACGCGAGCGATCGGCGGACGGCTGACGGTTAGCTCTTTCAGCCTGGGCAAAGACAGCGACGAAATTGCGGCACAAATCGGAACCGTGGATCGGCCGGATGAAATTTTTCTTCAAAAAGGAACCGATCTGGCGCGGTTGACGAAAACAAATGATGCACTGATCTCGCAATTGCGGCTGGGTTCGGTGGAATACGTGCATTTCAAAAGCAAGGACGGAACCGCGGTCGCGGGGTATCTGTACAAGCCTGTCGGCTACGATCCGGCGCAAAAGGTTCCTACGCTTTTGCAGCCGCACGGCGGCCCTGTGAGCCAATACAGCGCGTCGTTCTCGCATCTTTTCCAACTCTTTGCGGCGAATGGTTACGCGGTGCTGCTGCCGAATCCCAGAGGTTCTTCCGGGTATGGCCAGAAATTCTGCGCCGCGATTTATGCGGATTGGGGCAACAAGGATTTCGACGACGATATGGCCATCGTGGACTATGCGCTGGAGCAGGGAATCGCCGACCCGGACAAACTGGGAGTAGGGGGATGGTCGTACGGGGGAATTTCAACGGACTTTATTATTGCGCAGACCACGCGATTCAAAGGGGCGATTTCCGGCGCGGGCGTCGCACTGCTGACGAGTTTTTATGGGCATGACCACTACCAGCGCGATTATGAAATCGAGTTGGGTTACCCGTGGGATCAGCCGGCGGTGTGGGATAAGATTTCGCCCTTTTATAAGGTAAAAAAAATCACAACGCCCACCCTTTTCATGGGCGGGGAGATTGACGCAAACGTCCCGGTTCTTGGAAGCGAGCAGATGTATCAGGCGATGAAGGCTTTGGGGCGGACGACGGAGCTGGTCGTATACCCGGGCGAGTATCACGGGTTCACGGTACCCTCGCATATCAAGGATCGAATGGAGAGAAACCTTGCGTGGTACGCGCACTACGTCAAGGGCGATGCGACACCAGCCAGACCCGCCGCGCAAGCGCCGGCGACGAAAACCGGACAGTAGCTGCCGCGTTTCCGGTCGTGTTCCGGCGCAGCAACGCACCGCCATCGAAAGCGAAATAGTTCAGGGATCGCCGAGAAAAGTTTACGGAAGGAAATCGCGATGCACGAGGCGCAAGAGCATCGTCTTGCCTTCTTCTTCGGTCAGCGTACCCTTGCGCATTAGCGCCACGATCAGTTCGTTCAAAATATAGCCAGTTTCTTTGTGCGGAGCGGCGCTTGATTGTCCGTTGCCATTTTGGTGCTCCTCCAGGCTTGCAAACCCCATCGGTGCGGAACCGCTCAGCTCTCCAATCCATTTTTCCAGAACGTTCATCTGCTTTGGTTCGATGGAAGTGAATTCAAGACCCATGCCCATGCCAATTTTTGAATAGACGACTTTGGCTTCGGCCAGGAAGGAAGATTTTTCGTTGGTGAGACGTAATTTGACCCCCGTTTTCAGTGGGAACGGGCAGTAGGTGTCCACATAGCAGCCGCCGCGGCCAATGTCGCTGGTGCGTGCGTTCATGCGCGTGCGCTGATTCTGGTCGAGCGCTTCGACCGCCGCGGTGAAATGATAACGCGGGTAAGTGCGGCGATCCTCAGGCGGCGCCGGGCGAAAGCCGTTGCCACCGGGTTTCCGGTGTTCGTCAAACATAGCTGGGCGTCACTTTCCAAGTGTTGCTGCCAAGAGGGAGGTCTGACGGAGGGGTGGTGCCAAACCGGCACTGCAACTTCCGAGGAACAGTCTAACGCTCGAGGCCGTTTCGGGCAGGGATTCCTGGCCGCTTATGCCTTATTTGCAACCATGAGGAATTGAACGGGTGCGGCTCAGAATTTTTCGCGTGGGTCCACGCTTTGAAATCCGGAAGATTCGTAACGCGTGCTGATTTTTCCGTCGCGCAGGCTGACGATGGTAAATCCCTCGGCGAAGCCCATGCGTGGGCCGTGCCACCAGTTTCCACAGACAGCGCCGCCGGTGATGAACTTTGTGTTTTTATACTCGACGATTTCATTGACGTGAGTATGGCCTTGCAAGACGCCGATCAGGTTGTGCTTTTCAAATGCGGCAAGAACTTGCGGGGTGTTGGCGACGCTTAGCGTGCTGTATCTGCCCGGAGGGCGAGTCGGATCCCCGGCAAAAGTGAGGAACCCAGTGACAAGCGGAACGTGAACGACGCCAATCACGGGTGTGCTGCTTGCTACGGTCTGCAAATCGGCGGCAAGCCAGGTCATTTGCTGGTCGTCGATACGCGCTTCCCAGAGGCGGTCGTCCGTGGGCTGGATCGAATCCAGAACGATAAAATGATAGCCCTTGTGGTCGAACGAGTAGTAGGTTTTGCCGATTCGCTCCTCATACATTTTTTTGCCGTATCCAGGATCGCTGGAAGGAACGCCACTTTTCTCAATGATGCCGAAGGGATCGTGATTTCCGATGGTGTGGTGCACGGTAAGCTGCAACGCCTGCTCGGTCTTCTGGTAAAGGTCGAACACGGTTTTTGCGCGGTCTGCGCCGACGGATGTTGCATCGTAGACGTGGTCGCCGCCCATGACGGCGAAATCCGGTTTGAGGGCCGCGATTTTCTTGAAACAGAGGTCACAGCCGTGGGCGGCGTCGAGTTCGGGTTCGATGTGCGTGTCCGTGAAGAAGACAAAATCGAAGGATCCCGGCGTTTTCGTTTCGGCGAGGATATCGAAGGCGGCCGTTCCAGAAAATGCGGCTCCGGCGCCGGTAACCGCCGCGGTTTTGAGGAAAGTTCTTCGGTCGAGAATCATGTGTCTCACCCCCAAATCAGTATTTCCGAACGGGCGAATTTTATCACCAAGCTTTGTTGCCGTGTGGCTTTGGTCACGTTATGCTCGCGGACCGCGATTACGACTCGATCCTAATGGAGGCTACGATGTTTTGCAGAATTCTTGGTTTTGTCGCACTTCTGCTGGCGACCAATTATCCGTTGCATGCGCAGCGGGCGGCGTTCACGGTTGGCACTGCGACTGCGGCTGCCGGACAAAAAGCGAATGGATATATCGAAGTGCCGGCAGGGGTGGACGCCGGGACGAACATTCCGGTTGTGGTCGTGAACGGTGCGAAGCCCGGGCCGGTGCTGGCGCTCGTCACTGGGGCGCATGGAACGGAATACGTTTCGATCATTGCAGTGGAGAAGTTGATTGGCGAACTCGATCCGTCGCAAGTTTCGGGGACAGTAATTCTTGTTCCTCTGGTGAATTTGCTTTCGTTTGAACAAAAAGTTCCGCATGTGAATCCCGCCGACAACAAAAGCATGAACCGGTTTTATCCGGGAAAGATGGACGGCACGCAAACGGACCGGGCCTTGTTTATGATCACCAAGGAAGTTGTGGACCCCTGCGATTACTTGATCGATTACCACGGCGGCGACCTGGACGAGAGCCTGCGTCCTTATGCGTATTGGGGAGCGACAGGGAAGGAAGCGCAGGACCGGATTTCCAAGCAGATGGTGCTCGCATTCGGTCTGGATCACATCATTATTTGGGGCGAGAGACCCACTGACGCCACGGCGTCGCGGTATTTGGACAACACCGCTTCGTTGCGCGGCAAACCGGCGATTGTTGTGGAAGCGGGGCACGCAGGTACCGTGGAATCGGACGACGTAGCGCTGCTGGTCAACGGAACGCTGAGCACGATGCGCGCTTTGAAAATGATTGCCGGCGAGCCGCATTACATCGAAAATCCCGTTTGGCTGGGAAAAGTTGTGGACGTGATTTCCGAAGGACCGGGCATTTGGTATCCGCTCGTGAAACGTGGGACTTATGTCTCAGAAGGAATGAAGATTGGATACGTCACGGACTATTTTGGAAAAGTGATACTGGACGCGCGGTCGCCGGTTTCCGGCGTCATCCTGCACGTGAATGCCGTACCTTCGCTGAAAAAGGGAGACAACATTGCGGACATCGGCGTGGTCGCCGCGAAGGCGCCGTAACCATTCGCCCCAGAAAATATAGCGTCGCGAGCGGCGCTTACGCGCACCGCACCATCCTACATTCCAGAAACTACTTTTCTCGCCAAGGGCAGAACATCCTCCGTCGTACAGGGGCACGACATATACATCATCGTGAGGATGCTGTCTCCTTTGCGCGCCATAATCATGACGCCGGCAAGATCAAACGCGTCATCGCCAAGTCCCGGCAAATTTTTGATACTCGGTCCCAAGTTTCCCATCGTCAGGCGGCTCATGCTCATGAGCCCCTTGGCGCCATGATTGGAGACATTAAAAACTACCACCGGCGCTTCGCCTGGATGAGTCGCTGCGCCATAGTTTCCACGCTGGGCGTTGGAGTTCTGCATGAGGTTTTTTGCGAACGCCTCCATCTGTTGCCGCTGCTGCTCAGTCATGTCCCCCTTTGGAATCAGAGCGGCGTGCTTCGCAATCATATCCGTCATGTCGCCCATCACGCTGTACACGCATCCGGCACCCTGGCCCCGGTTTGATTCGGCACGCACGACTTCCATCTTCGCGGCCTGACCGACGTCTTCTTTGTCGAGCAGGCTGCAAGCGTTCCTGCCGCCAAGCACCGGGCCACGGTTGGTATTCGCGTTTGAATCGGAAAGATCATCGAGGCCCATTTCGTGAGCCTTTTCTTTGACGCGATGGGCGACGTACCAAATTCCAGCAATGCCAATCGCGCCGAAAACTAAAAGTACAACGGCCGCGACTGCGATCGCCTTCCCACAACCGCTGCTGGACTTTGCAGGAGCAGCCGCTTGCGGAGCAGGCGCAGCTTGAGATGGATCGGGAGGACGCATGGTAGGCAGAGCAGCGTAAGCCGGCGCTCCCGGGCGAGCTGGAGCGGCGCCCGTGGCGGTGCCGCATTTTCCGCAGAAAGCCGTTCCGTCGTTGAATGGAGTTCCGCAGTTTTTGCAAAATCCAGCCATTTTCCCTCCCGAGAATTTTCAAGACCGCAGTCTGAAGGATCCTTCTTTGCCAACGCATCGTGCCAGAAACGCGTGGAAGCGGCAAGCGGCAGCTGGACGCAGATTGCGCAGCCACTCTCAAGCTTCCCGGACAAGAATTTGGCAGCGCGATGGGTGAACCAAATGTAGAATAGGCGCGCGAGCTGGCATCCTTGGGGGCGCACATGGCGGACTACTTGTTGAAAACGGAACCGACAGCATATTCCTTTGCCGATTTGCAGAAAGACGGAGAAACAATTTGGGACGGCGTACACAATCCCGTGGCGCTTAAAAATCTGGGCGCCATGAAGCCAGGCGACAAGCTGGTGATTTACGAAACCGGTGACCACAAGAGCGCGGTGGGAACGGCAACCGTCATCTCGGTAGACGCTAGCGATCCCAAGAATCCGCAAGTAAAACTGAAGGCCGGAAAGCCCATCGCCAAACCGAAGACGCTCGCGGAAATCAAGGCCAACAAACTGTTCGCCGACTCGCCTCTGGTACGACAAGGCAGGCTTTCGGTCGTGCCGCTAAATAAAGCCCAATATGGAGCTCTGACAGGCAGCTGATCGCGCGAAAAGCCCAATTAAGAGGTACTTTCGATGGAGCGTTTGACTTCTCGCATGATTGGTTTTGTCCTTTTCCTTTCCACGGTCGCCGGACCGCTTCCTGCCCAGCAGCCGCCTGAGATTCGGTATCACGCGGACGCTGAATTCCTCAAGCTGCCTGCCGATTTTTACTTCGGCGAAGTCGCAGGCGTTGCCGTCAATTCTAAGAAACACGTATTTGTGTTTTCGCGCGGGAATACGACTGGTCCGGCGTATTCGGCTGCTGGGGCGCAGCTTTTGGAGTTTGGCGCGGATGGGAAATTCCTGCGGGAGATTGGGCACAATCTTTACGCCTGGTCGTACGCCCACGCTGTGAAAGTGGATGCGCAGGACAATATCTGGGTGGCGGACAAGGGCTCGGATATGGTGATCAAGCTCAACCCGGAAGGGCGCGTCGTGATGGTATTTGGGCGCAAGCAGGAGGCTTCCGACGAGGGGACCGGGCCGTTGAAGCATTTGAAACCGCCGCTGCCTGCTATTGATGGGATGTTCCGGCAGGTGACGGACATGGCGTGGGACGCGGCCGGGAATTCGTATATCAGCGACGGGTATATCAATTCGCGTGTGGCGAAGGTGGATAAGGACGGGAATTGGCTGAAGTCCTGGGGCGAGCCGGGCGATGGACCGGGGCAGTTCAATGTGCCGCACAGCATCGCCGTGGATGCTTCGGGAAATGTTTATGTTGCGGATCGCGGGAACCGGCGCATACAAGTGTTTGATGGGGACGGTATATTTTTGCGGCAGATTACCATTGACGTGACTGCTCCCGCAGATGCGCGTGCGGCGATCGGCAACAAACCCACTGCGACGACCGGCACGATGGCGCCCGGAGCGCCGTGGACTGTTTGCATCACGCCGGGACCGAACCAGGTGCTGTACGCTTCGGACGCTTTTCCGGGACGGATCTATAAACTTAGCCTTGATGGAAGAGTGCTGGGAATGTTTGGCAAGTCGGGGAAGCAGCCCGGGCAATTTGGGTGGATTCACGAGATTGCTTGTCCGTCGGAGAACGAGTTGTATGTGGCGGAGCTGTTGAATTGGCGCGTGCAGAAACTGGTGCTGGAGCCTGGGCATTGAGGTCTTGGGTAGCCCCCCCTAGGTTTTTCACAACTGTTCATTCTAAAGGGAGTTAACGTTATTTGTTTTGATCGGTTTTTATAAGTGGTCATTCTAAAGGTACTTAGATCACGGTGATTTGGAAGAACGGTTGAGATTCTACCTTGGGAAAAGCACAGGCTGAAGCCTTTGCCACCGAAAAACAAAAAGGCCAGCAGGATGCTGGCGCTATCTGGGACGCACAAATCCGAAACCTAAAGTGTAGTACATTATACTTATATGTCAAGACATTTTTGCGATATCTGGAACTGGTTTGTTTGCCAGGGGATAGACTTGCGCGCAGAGTAAGAAGTGGATTGGAGAACTGGGGCGCACCCTTCTTGGAGCTAGTTTCTAACGACGCCGCACGATGGGCAGGAGCATTGCGAGGACATCATCAGCAGCTGAGCTCCACAAAATGGGCAAATGGTGTCTGCGGCCGGTTGGACCGTCGCGCGCCTCTCCTTCAGGGAGGGTTCTTTTTTTGTTAGGAGTAGATGAACGAGGGTGAGAATCGCAGCCACCGGGGCAGCTAGCCTGAAAATCCAAATCATTACCTGGGTGTCCGGTTCGACAGGTGCGAACCAAGCACCCGAGAAGAGCAGAAGGATAAAGAATCCGGCCCACTTAAACCCTCGCCTCGTCTCGTGCTGACGTGCGGGTCACGGCCGCAGGTCGTGCCGAGCCAGCGCTTCCAAAAGCCGAAAGGCAAAAACGGGATGTAAAAGATGTGTCCGGCGTTGAACGTACGTACTTGTACGGACCGGCGCATCTGTCCGCAAGGCAGGCAGTAATCATTGCGAAAAGCGACCTGCTTCGGCTTCCAGCGGTACAGCCCATAAATGATGAGCACGATCGAGCGCCCTTCTGGACTCGCAAATCGGCCTGGATATTACACGGACCGGGCTGGGCGGTTCCAGTGCTGGTGGGTGTGGGTTGGGTTAGTTTGGCCGCTTACTTCGGACTGGGTTTGGTTGGGGTGGGTGGGCGAAGGTGTAAATCAAAGAAATCGTCCACACGGTGCCAGGCGTCGCGGAGTACGTGTTCGCGGCTGAAGTAGTGGAACTCGCCGGGGTAGATCATGAAGTCGATGAGCGGGCCTTTGTCTTTTTTCAGGGCTTCGTCCATGAGCCAGACGGATTCGAGGAACGGGACGTTGACGTCGGCGGTTCCGTGAAGAACCAGCAGAGGGCGCGCGAGACGGTCGATGTGGGAAATCGGCGAGGCGTTTGCATAGACTTGCGGATTTTCTTCCGGGGTGCCGATGCGGCTGGCGGTCCAGTCGCCGTGATAGGGGTCGTTGTAATACATGGTGTAGTCCACAACGCCGGCAACGTCCACGCCCGCGCGGAAGAGTGTGGGCTGGTCGGTCAGGGCGATCAGGGTGAAAAATCCGCCGTAGCTCAGGCCCCAGATGCCGATGCGGTCGCTATCCACGTAAGGAAGGGTTTTTAGATAGTTGGCGCCCATCCAAGCGTCTTTGGCATCCTTGCCGCCGACGTCCAGGTAGACGCCGGTGCGCCAATCGCGGCCGTAGCCAATGCTGCCGCGATAGTCGGGGCAAAAAACCACGTAGCCCTTTTGCAGAAAATACTGGTGGATGCTGTAGTAGACGGCGTAATTCCGCTGCACGTGCCAGCCGTCGTAGTTTTGATTCACGCCGTCGCCGTGAACCCACAGGATGGCGGGATGCTTTTTCGTTTTGTCGAGATTTTTGGGTACGAAGAGCCAGCCTGGGACTTGCTGGCCGTCGGGGCCGGGGTAATGAACGAACTGCGGCTCGACGAATTGGGAATGATCGATGCCCGCGGGCATGGAATCGGTGAGGCGTACGGGGGGTTGCGCGTTGGCGATGGGAGCAGTGACGTAGAGATCGGCACTGTTGTGCGCGTCAGTGTGTTGATAGACGAGGCGGCCGTCGCCTTCGGACCAGTGCGGCTCGATGTTCGTTCCAGGCTCCGCGGTCAGGTAAAAAATGGTGGCGTGAGAAGGATCGTCGTTGATGGTAGCGATGCCCAGGACGCGGTCTCCGGGTCTGTCTTCGAGGTTGGCGTCGTAGGCGATGCGCTTGCTGTCATGCGACCAGGTGGGACGCCAGGCTTCGAATTTTCCTTTGGTAATTTGAACGGCATCGCCGCCAGCGGAAGGCATGACGTAAATGTGGTCCCAGCCGTCTTCGTCGCTGAGGAAGGCGATCCATTTGCCATCGGGCGAAGGCCAGGGTTGCGCGCCTGCTTCGCCCCAATCGGGAATGCTCCAGAATTTTGGTTCCGTGACTTCGTGGATGACTTTCACGAGGCCGGTCGAGGTGTCGGCGACGTTAATGAAATATTTTTTGAAGTCTTTGGATTCACTGTCGAAAACGAGGCGGCCCGAATCAATCCAGGCGAGGCCGCCGTATTCACCGGGCCTGGCTATGGGGACGGGTTTAGCTTCGAGGAGCTTTACCGCGTAGATCTGGCCGGGCACATATTCGGGATTGCGAAAGACGAGCTTTGCGCCGGAATATTTCGGGGATTCGTCGTGCGGAAGGGTTTTTGCGCCGGCAGTGTAGGCCAGGGATTTGCCATCGGGTGACCAGAGGATGCGGCTGATGCTGACGTCATCATGGGCGACGGTGGATTCCTTGCCATCGGAGAGCCAGCGGATGATGAGATCGCCTCCATGCTGCGTTTTGTCGCCTTCGGAGACGCCCGCTCGGACAAAGGCGACACGCGTGGAGTCGGGCGAGAGAACGAAATCTCGGCCCCGGTCGAGCTTGCTCCATACAGGTTTTGGAGTGCCGCCCGCCAAAGGAACCTGCGACAGATCGCCTTCGTGCGGGAAATAGAGCGTGTCACTGTCGTCGTTCCAGAAGACATCGCTGACGTTGCCATCGGGGAAAGAGGTTAGCTGAACGGGCTGGCCGCCTCCGTCCACGTTGGCGACAAAAAGATTTCGGATGCCGGCGCGATCCCAGATAAACGCGATGTGCTTGCCATCGGGCGACCAGACGGGTTCCGAGGGATGCCTGATTTCGATGAGCTGCTCGATGGTGAGACGGGACTTGGAAGCGGAAGTCTGGGCGTGCGAACTTGCCGCGAACAGGAATGAAAGAACCGCTGCGATGAAACGAACAGAGTACTTCCCGTTGTGCATGGCGCCCCCCGCAGAATGCCTTGAAAATTTAGACTTCCAGTGCTTTAAGGCCAGTGAAGTTAGCACTTGCCCGTCATGTTGAGAAGTGTATTCAGGAGAATGTGTTCGGTTTAGTTGACGGGTAAGCGATTGACGAGGAAATCGGCGATGTTGCTGGCGGCCGGCGGATCGAGATTGGAAAGCACGGCGATAATGTAGCCCGATTGCGGACAGATTGTCAGATCACCGTTCATTCCCGGAGCGCCGCCGCCGTGGCCGAAGTGAAAGGATGGCGTGCCGGAGTCGAAAATCATCAACCCGAAACCGTATTTTCCTTGGGGTGTGTCGGCGTGGCCAGTGGTCATGAGATCGGTGTATTGAGCATTGAGCAATTTGTGGCCTGTGAGGGCCGTGGCAAAGCGCAAGAAGTCTTCCACCGTGGAGTAGCCGCCGCCCGCGGAAGTTCCGCGGTAAGGGAGTGTATCCGTGTTGGGCTGAAGACCCTTGCCGCCGAAATCGGTATATCCAATGGAACGATCCGGGACTGGCTGATCTTCGGGCAAAGAGCCGGTGGAAGTCATGCCAGCCGGCTTGTAGACATTCTCGCTTACATAGTCGTAGTAGCTTTTGCCGCTGACGCGTTCCACGATTACGCCGAGAAGCAAGAAACCGTAATTGCTGTAATCCCAGCGGCTGCCGGGCTCAAATTGCGGGCCGCGCTGGCCGAAGAGTTTTACATAGTCCTGAAGAGTCTTTAGCTCGAGGCGGTGGGCGTCAAACTCAGGGCCGAAGAAGTCTCCTGTGCCGCCCGTGTGCGTCAGCAGTTGCTGGATAGTCACTTTTGTGGCGATATCTTTGTTGGGATAGTCGGTGATGTACTTGCCCAGAGGATCGGCGAGGTTGATCTTTCCGGCTTGCACGAGCTGGAGTATGGAAACGGCGGTGAACATCTTGTTCATTGAACCGATGCGGAATTTTGTGTTGAGGGTGTTGGGGGTTTTCTTTTCGCGATCGGCCAGCCCGTAAGCGCCGGTGAAAATAGTTTTGCCATCCCTCGCCAGCAGGATTGCTCCAGAAAAGACGTTGGCGACTGCGTCCTTTTCGAGTTTTGCACGGAGAGCGTCGACCAGTTCGGGCTGGCTCATGCGGGGCAGGGCGAATTCGGCGGGGCGTTCCGTGATGCGAATGTCGATCCGGATTACCTTGTAAGGCGCTGTGGGCTCGACTTCGAAAGTGAGGCGCGCGAACTGATCAGAGCCGCGCTCCTGAACGACCGCTGTCAGTTTGGTGGGTGTGGAATCCTCGATCTTCCGGAGGTCGAAACCGCCAGTTTGCTGCCGGAAGCTTAGAAGGCGGTCGGTGGGGTGGTCTTCCGGCTTTGCATAACTAGACTGAAAGGCGTCGAGCTTGGCTTTGTCTCCGCTGTTGAACGCGCTGAACCAAGCGGTGAATTGGTTGCCCGCGGGAGTCTTGGGAATTTCGGGTGCGGCAGTCTGCGTTTGGGCCAGGCTCCCCGAACGAACCGAGACATGAATGGCTACGAGGGCAAAGGCTGCCAGGATGATCGCGCCCAGTGCGCGGAAACGAGGGGACATTACAGGACCCTCCATCAGCGATAAAAACGCCAAGTCTACATGGAATAGACGGCGAAGCCAGGGATTCGTCTTACTTTGTGGCTTGCCTGGGCGATCGCTTTTGGACGATAGAACGGTTCCTGGTCGGGACGGCCAAAGCAGACGTTTACACACTTCAACGAGACGGCTTCCACCAGAGGCCATTCCACAGAACTTTTATGCGAGCTATTCTACTTTGAAGCGCTGCCTTGCAATTCTGTCAGTGCGGCAAGCACTTCCGCGCTGTGCTGATCCGGCTTCACGTCGAGATAGACTTTGCGAACGACGCCATCCGGGTCAATCAGGAAGGTGTGGCGAGCGGAAAGCTTGGCGACGCCCAGGTTGATCACGGAGTCGTACTGTTCGGATACCGAGTGCTTGGTATCGGCGAGGAGCTTGAAGTTCAATCCTTCCTTGGTGCAGAACTTCTGATGAGAATCCTCGTCCTGCACGCTGACGCCGACAATCACGGCGTTCTTTTGCTCATATTGTGCCAAGTCGCGCTGGAAATTGTGGGCTTCCACGGTGCATCCGGAGGTGAAATCTTTCGGGTAGAAGTAGAGCACCACCCACTTGCCTTTGAAATCGTGCAGGCTTACGGGCTTAGACTCCTGTGAATTCAGCGTAAAGTCGGGCGCGTTGGTTCCCACGGCGGGCGCCTTGCTGTCCGCGCGCAAACTGTGGATGCCAAAAGCCAAAGCAGACAATAGAAGTACTGCGGCTACAACTAAAATTGTTTTCATGGTTCCCCCTCCGCTATGCCCGATTGAAATCGGATTTATTCCCCGAATTTGTCTCGCAAAGAATGCTCCCAGCAGGAGCAGCGGTCTCTTCAATAGGCCGGACACGTATAATACAGCTCTCTGTGAGTGGAGGCTAGTGCGCACGCGTGAAGCGGCCGAAGCCCACGCGAAGCTGAAGCGTATTGATTCCAGGATTCAGATTGGCCAAGCTGGCGTTGGAAATGTGCATGAAGCGCAGTTCAGCGCTCCAATAATATTTGCTGCGAAGAAAATGCATCCCGAGCGCGCCGCTGGTAGTGAAATTCACGCGTGAGGTTCCCGGCGGCACATTGATGTTCGTAAATAAAGTTCCGCCCCCCAGCTCGAAATAGGGAACGACTTTGCGCGGTTTTGTGAAATTCCATTTCAAAGCAAAAGGATTGAGACCAAAACCATAGGCTGTACCGAGCTTTTGATCCACCACGAAAGCCGGTACGACGTCCACCGCGTATTCAAATTGCCCGCGCAAAAAGCCGGGGCCGGCCGGATCCGTTATAACCCAACCGTAACGCCCGCCGAGGTTCCAAACGCCACTGCTTGCGGTGCTCCCGTTTAGTCCGTGGCCCCCGCCCGTCCATGCCTCGAGGTCAAGCCCGCCCGATTCCGGACCGGCTTGCGCTCGCGAGGAAGGGGCCGACAGAAGAGCAACAAAGAATAAGCCTGCGAATAATCGTGTCACCGTGCTTTCTCCTTAGGCCTTGGATACGTTCAGCCGCAACTTGGGTGCACGGAAGATACCGAAAAACGAGCGCAAAGGCGACTAACTTTTGTTGAAGGCAATGGTTTTTATTTCACTTCAGATAGGTTCGAACGATTTGAATGACGTCGTCCGCTGCTTCCTCGGAAGATTTTGAATTACGCGGCATGTGGTTGCGGATGTGGTCTTCCATCAATTCGCCCATGAGGCTGTTGATGGCGCCGCGAGCGGCGGCCAGGCGCTGAAGGACTTCGGCGCACTGTTCGTCCTCGTTAAGGCCGCGAAGGACGCTTTCGAGCTGGCCAATGACTTTCTTGGTGCGTGTGACTAAGTCGAGCTTTTCGCGAGGGGTGGTGGACATTTTGCTTGTGTACCCTATGGGGGTATGGTATCAAAGAACGGGCCTGAGCGACTATCACCTTCTGCAAAATAATTCAGAAGGCTGGGCGCTTCAACCGCCTGGTCTTGGGCAAGCCCTTTCATCAACCCGTAATGTAAGGCCGCTTATTCTGACACATTTGCTGCCCGGGTTGCTTCTGACGGGGGGAGAACCAGCAAAAGGATTGGGATGCCACGAAATTTACGACAATCTGCGATCCTCGCCGGCGGACTCCTGATCGCGCTTTCCTTCGTCTCTCCGGCCATGTATGCGCAGGATCCTCCTCCCCCGCCTCCGCAGGATTCTGTCGTCAACGATGATCAGTCTCCTCCCGGTGATTCTCTTCCCGTAATGCTTCCGCATCCGGAGACGGATCGATTCTGGATCTCGGGGCAAGCCAACTTCATCTCCCAGTGGCATCCGGCGTTTTATTCTCCTTATCAGGGCCCCAACAGCCTTTCGCCCCAAGCGCAAGACGCGACGTCTCGCGTTCTAACGCTATTTACGGGACTCCGCTTCAGCAGCACGACCGAGCTGCTCTGCGACGTTCAGGAAACGGGCGGGAACGGAATCGGGAGAGCGCTTGGAGTTGCGGGCTTCACGAATCTCGATGTGGTTCGCAATCCCACTCTCAGCAAAGCGCCCTATATCGCTCGTCTGATGATTCATCAGATCATTCCACTGGGTCATTCGAAAAAGCCCGCCGACGCGAATCCATTTTCTCTGTTCAGGGAATTGCCGGAGCGCCGTTTGGAAGTGCGTTTCGGCAAATTCAGTATGGCCGATTTTTTCGACGTCAACACCTATGGGAGCGACTCGAATTTCCAGTTTATGAACTGGGCTGTGGACAATTCCGGCTCGTATGACTATGCGGCGGATACGCGCGGCTTCACGTTTGGCGCCATGCTCGAATATCACGACAGCTGGGGGATCGTGCGATTTGCGGAAGCTCTGATGCCCAAGGTGGCCAACGGAATCCATCTTGACGCGGATTTGTCACGCGCGAGGTCCGAAAATATCGAGTTTGAATTTCACAAGCGAACCATCCGCCGGCAGCAAGGGATTCTGCGCTTGCTGACTTTTGTAAATCACGCCAATATGGGCAGTTATGCGCAGGCCATTGACAATTATCTTGCGGGTCTCACACCAATGCCGGAGATCACGGACCATCCGCTACAAACAACGGTCAAGTATGGTTTTGGCGTCAATTTCGAGCAGCCGCTGAACAATTGGATAGGAATATTCGGGCGCTGGGGATGGAACGAAGGGCAACACGAGTCCTACGCTTATACGGAAGTGGACCAGACGGATCAAATAGGAATGGCGTTCAATGGGAGCACCTGGCACCGCAAATGGGACCGCGCCGGAGCTGTCTTCGTTTCGAATGGAATTTCGAGGGAGCATCAGGAATATCTGGCTCTAGGCGGAGATGGATTTTTGCTTGGTGATGGCCGCTTGAATTACGGCCGGGAAAATATCGTCGAAACGTATTACACGCTGCATGCCTGGCGCGGGGTTTATCCTTCCTTTGATTTTCAGCACATCAACAATCCTGGTTACAACCGTGACCGCGGCCCTGTGCTGGTGGTGAGCCTGCGTTTGCACTTGGAGTTCTGAGTAACAAGAAAGTCAGTGCTTTCCTCACCCCGTTGCTCCCGGCAGCGTTTGCCCAGTCCGATGACGAAAGAAGGTTTTCTTTGCCTGGTGTTTACGGGCATTTGCCGATTCACTCGTCGCTCTTAGAATAAGTCCAGAGGAATCAACACTGCTTCGCCCATCTTGCGTAAGTGATTGGTGGCAGTGTGCGTGCCATTAGAGTTGCGGAGCTGATGTTTGATCCTGGCCGCGCATGCGATTCGAGCGGCGCGCGAATTTGGCGTTAAAGCAAATCTGCAAACGGCCGATACGCCTTACGTCGAATCGGATCATGGGGGTTCCCTGATCGGCCTACGTTAAAGGAGACTAATATGTCCGTCGCTGGGATCTTAGGCAGCAGTCTGTTTTCCGCATATGGGGCGAACTCCACACAGAATAAATTTCAGCAGATTCAGCAGGGATTTCAGCAGCTTGGGCAGGCGCTTCAGTCGGGCAATTTGTCGCAGGCGCAGGGCGACTTCGCCACCCTAAAGCAAGAGTTACCAAGCCAGCTCGTAAGCACCGCGAGCTCCGCAAGCGCTACGCAGAGCGGCTCACAACCCACGAGCACGGTGTCTCAGGCTTTCTTGCAATTGTCGCAGGATTTGAGCTCGGGCAATTTGTCCGCGGCGCAGTCTGATTTCTCCTCATTAAAGCAGGATCTCAGTCAGCAAGGAATCTCTCTCCATGGCCGCTTCCACCACACTCGCCCGGAGAGTTCGCAAAGCTCCACCCAGCAGAATTCCGTTTCGACGCTCTTCGGAACTCTCGGGCAGGAGCTTCAGTCCGGGAACCTCAACGCGGCGCAGCAGACTTACAGCACACTGCAGCAGGATTTTCTACAATTTGCGGGAAGCACCGGTTCCTCGGGGACGGGCGGGTCGAGCGGTGCAACATCAAGTTCGCCCCTGAACGTTACGGCTTAGCGAACCATCTTCAAAGCTCTGAAACTTTACAACACATGGGGCGAGCGAAAGAGTTTCCCTCTCTTCACACGGGAAACAATCGCGCCGCATTACCGTATAAGATCTTGCGTTTGGCTTCCGCGCCAATCGGAAGCGCGTGAAATTTCTCGAGGTTTCCCTTTATATCCGGCACACCGGGCCCCGGCCAGTCCGTTCCCCACAAAACCTTGTCCGCGATTTCCTCAATCCGCGGAAAATATTCCATCAGCTTCTGCGGAGGAATTCCGGAAATATCCATGTACATGTTCTGGTGACGCCGCACGAGGAAGAACGCCTCGTTCATCCAAAGCGGCCGTCCACCATGAGCAAGGATCACCACAAGATCCGGATAGTCAATGCTGATGTCATCGCACAACATGGGTTGTGCGTGAAGATTCCGCGCACCGGGAAAAATTGAAGTGCCTGTGTGAATCATAACCGGCATGCCGTTGGCTTGGGCGCGGTCGTAAACTTTGGCTAACTCGCCGTTGCCCTCCATGTAGGAATTCGGCGTGAGCACCTGGTGCGAGGGATGCAGCTTGATGCCGCGAATTCCAATCTTTGCCATGCGGTTCACTTCGGCGCCGCAATCGGGGACTGTGCCAGGCAGTACGCCGCCAAAGGCGATCAGGCGGTGCGGATTTGCGCTGCAGTATTTCGCGCTCCAATCGTTTACTTCCGGCGTGAACCCGATCAGTTTCGGCGCGACATAATTGATGAGCCCGGCCCGTTCAATGCCGAGGCTGTCCATGTGCCCCAAAAACGCCTTGGGATCCTCGCAATAGCGCAATACCTCGTCGTAATCTTTCCGCCCTTTCTTTACTAGCTCCGTTGGGGCTGCCTTCATCATGTGATACGGCATGATGTGAATATGAATGTCTATGATCGGCTGCATTCTTTTCTATGTGCCCTCTGCGTTAAACCGGCGCTCTCTATTTCAAGCGCCCATTCGTCGAGGAAAAAATCTCAATTAAACCGAACATATTCAAAATCAAGCGGCTTGCTGTTGATGCCGCGCAAAGGAGGCGCAATCCAATTCGCAAATTTCCCTGGCTCCACAACGCGCCCCGTCATCAACGACTGCACGAATTTCTGGTCCGCCGCGCTCGGCAGCCATTCGTCCTCGTGTTTCTTCCATTCCTCGGCGGTCAGCACTTCTCCATGAATCCCGATGTGGTGTCCCGCAAAATTCCCAATCGCGCGATGAAACCCCTTGTGCGGAAGCGTCAGCTTAAACGGAATCCCCGCTTCATCGATAACTCGCTGCCACCGGGCCACGCCGTCTGCGATCTCCTCGATATAATCGTCGCGCAAGCGTTCATTCAGCGCCTTTAGCGCCGGAACATTCTTCTGGGCGATCTTGTCGCCGATTACTTCGTACACTGGATACTCGGCCTCGCTTAGCACGTGGTCGTCCTCAAGCTTCGTCTCGCGAAAGCGTCCCTTCAATCCGCTCGTGTAATAGTTCGCGGCGTTCGAGGAAAGGTCCGATCCATAAAGGTCCAGCGTTACGCTGTAATGAAAATTCAAGTAGCGCTGAATCGTCTGCAGATCAATCACGCCAAGCGCGCGAATCTGTGATGGATCTTCCAGTTTGTGTTCTTTCATCACCTCGCAAGTTCGCTTAATGATGCGCGTCACGCCCGTCTCTCCGACGAACATGTGGTGCGCCTCTTCGGTCAGCATGAACCGGCAGGTCCTTGCCAGTGGATCGAATCCGGATTCCGCCAATGCGCACAATTGAAACTTGCCATCGCGGTCCGTGAAAAACGTAAACATGTAAAACGCCAGCCAATCCGGCGTCGGCTCGTTAAAGGCGCCTAGAATGCGCGGGTTGTCGGCGTCTCCCGATCGCCGCGCCAGCAGGGACTCCGCTTCCTCGCGCCCATCGCGCCCAAAATAACGGTGCAGCAAATACACCATGGCCCACAAATGCCGCCCTTCCTCCACGTTCACCTGGAAAATATTTCGCAGGTCATACATGGAAGGACACGAAGCTCCCAGCAGCCGCTGCTGTTCCACCGAGGCCGGCTCCGTATCGCCTTGCGTCACAATGACGCGCCGCAATGTCGAGCGGTATTCTCCAGGCACTTCCTGCCACGCCGACTGCCCTTTGTGCATCCCAAAATTGACCTGCCTCTGCATGTCGCGCGGCTGCAAGAAGATTCCCCACCGATACTCGGGCATCTTTACGTAATCAAATTGCGCCCATCCATCCGGCTCGACGCTCACGGCGGTGCGCAGGTAAACGTCGTAGTTGTGGCTCTCGTTCGGACCCATGTCATACCACCAGCCCATATAGGCGGGCTGCCAGTGTTCCAGCGCCCGCTGCAATCCACGGTCCCGCCCCAAATCCACATTGTTCGGAATCTTCTCGGTGTAATCGATCATTGCCTTCTCCTCAGTGGCACAGGCACTCTTGCTTGTGCTTTTTTCTCACGACGAATTCTGGTCTCGCTAACTGCGGGTGCGCGGCTGTCTAAACTCTCTCCCAATTAAATTTCGCCGGCGCCCCCGTGCCATAAACTTTCAAGGCCCCGTTCGCCCCAACCGCATTCGGGCGAGTAAAAATCCAGTTCTGCCACGCGGAAAGCCGCCCGAACACGCGCGTCTCCAGCGTCTCGCTGCCGCCAAACCGCAAATTGGCCTCAAGCCCAGTCAAGGCATCGGGCGAAAGCGCCGCCCGCGATTCCAGCGCCTGCCGAATTTCATCTTCCCAATCGAGGTCGTCCGGCGCAGCCGTGACGAGCCCTGCCTCCATCGCCTCATGCACCGTAATCTTTTTTCCAATCAACTTTCGCAGCGATTCGATTTGCCCCGTTTCCTGATAAAAACGCGCCGCCATGCGCGAAAGATGATTCACCATCGGCAAGGCCCCAAAATTCATCCGCGAAAGCACAACACTCGCCACGTTCTCACTATCCTGCGAATCGCGCATGTATACACGGTCTGCGGCCAGCACCAATTCGAACAGCGTTCCCGCAAAGCACGAACCTGGCTCGACAATCGCGTACATCGAACGCGAAGAAACATCCAGTCGCGCGAACGTCCGCCGCATCATCCCGAGAACTTCCCGCACAAACCAATTGTCCTGGTGATCCAAAATAAATCCGTCAAACGCGAGTACGGCCTCAGGATTTCCCACCACCTTCAAAATCCAAAGCCCAAGTTCCAGCTCATTGGTACGCAGGGTCAGAATGGCATCATCCAGCTCGCGCGCCATTTGCAATGGCCACCAACTCGCTCCGGCTGCCTTTACACTCTCCATCATGTCGGTAGGCACGGATTCCGGTGCCCGCACAGTCAATGTCACCAGTCGCGCCTCGCGATTCACCTGCGCATCCACATACTCGTAATGGAGCCCGGCGTCATCCACAGTTCGCTTCACCGGAGTCAGCGCAATCCCTTTCGCGTTCGCGGGGCGGTCACTCTTCTCTGCGAGCTGTAGTGCTCGCGCCTTCACCTGTTCCGGAAACTGTTGCGGCTTGATCACCTCATCCACCAGCCGCCAATCCTTGGCTCGCTGGCCCCGCACGCCGTCCGGATTCGTGCAAAACATATCGGCATGGTCCCGCCGTACTTTTCGCTTATCCGTGACGCGCGTCAAACCTCCCGTCCCAGGCAGCACGCCGAGCAGCGGCAATTCCGGCAGACTCACCGCCGAGGACCGGTCGTCTACCAAAATGATCTCGTCGCAAGCCAGGGCCAGCTCGTATCCGCCCCCCGCCGTCGTTCCATTGCAAGCTGCGAGAAATTTCAAACCGGAGTGTGCGCTCGAATCCTCAATCCCATTTCGTGTCTCGTTCGTGAACTTGCAAAAATTGACTTTCCACGCATGCGAAGAAAGCCCCAGCATGTAAATGTTTGCGCCGGAGCAAAAAATCCTGTTCTTCGCGCTGGTAATAATCACCGAGCGAATCTCCGGATGCTCAAAGCGAATCCTCTGCAGCGCATCGTGCAGCTCAATGTCCACGCCGAGATCATAGGAATTCAGCTTTAACTTGTACCCCGGCCGAATTCCGCCATCTTCCGCGACATCCATCGTCAGCGTCGCGACCGGTCCATCGAATGCTAGCTTCCAATGTTTGTACTGGCTCGGCTCCGTCCGATAATCCGGCGGTTCCATTTTTGTGGAAAGCTCCTCCATCGCAGCAGAATCCATAAGCGCCTCCTACTCTTCTTTACCCTGCAATGCTGCTTTCAATTTCCCAAAACTTTCCTCCACGGAATTTCCCGAAGTGTCGAGGTACATATCCGCCTTCCGGTAAAGAGGCTCGCGTGCTTCCAGAATCCGGCGCAAATCTTCCATCGCACGCGCGCTGCCGGCCATCAACCGCAAATCGCCCTGCGCGATCACGCGCGCCATGTACTCTTCCGGCCGCGCCTTAATCCACACCGTGTAGCAATTCGAGAGCAAATAGTCGTACGTCTCTTTTTCAGAGACCACGCCGCCGCCGATGGAAAGAATCGCATTCTTGTGCTCATCCAGGACGCGTTCCAAAACCCGCCTCTCAATCGCGCGATAACCAGATTGCCCGTAGAGCGAGAAAATTTCGCCAAGCGGCATCCCCATCTCTTTTTCAATCTCGCCGTCCAGCTCGATAAACGGAATCTTCATTCCCTGGCCCAGCCGCGCCCCGAGCGTTGATTTTCCCGCCCCGCGTAATCCAATCAGTGCCAGGCGCTTACGCCGGGCCTTTTCTTCGTGTCCAAATTCGCGCATCAAACGAAACACGGCATCTTCCACGCGATGCGCAGGCAGCCGCTCGAGAAACCGTTGAATCAAAACTTTTTCATGCTGCGTTTCCGCTTCGGGCGCGAACAAGTTCGCAAGCGACACGCTCAGCGCCCCGGCAATTCTTCGCAGCAGCACGATCGAAACATTTCCTTCTCCAGCTTCCAGCTGCGCGAGATGCCGCTCCGAAACATCCGCCTCTCGCGCCAACATCTTGCGGGTCAATCCCCGCCGATTGCGCAGTTCGCGCACACGCGCGCCGAGGAAAATCAAAAATCCGCCCTCGGTTCCGGCGGTCGCACCGCGTGTGGCGATATCCTTTATTGTGGCGTCGGTCTGCACGGAGCTAGATTACCCTCTGCTCGGAAGAGGCACATGCAGTATATCGCATGTAGACGGTCGACCGTCAAGATCCTGCTCATGTGTTTTGGATTACCCTACAACAGGACCCTTGCTTCTAAGAAGAAGCCTATTAACAATGGTTTCAGTAAGATGCATGATTCAAAGTCTTTGCGATTTTGTCTATGCGTAACGCTTCGAATGCCCCGATATGCATTATACTGCCGAGGGCTGATCTTGTTGCATTCACCGGGAATACAAGGTTCTCGCATCGCGCAAAACCCGACACACCTAGCTCACTACCTTCATGGAATGTCACCTTTTGTTGATTCCTTTTTCCATTTCGCGAAGCTTGAAGCGCTGCAATTTTCCCGTGGCCGTCTTCGGAATTTCCGCCAGGTATTCAACCCACCTCGGCCGTTTGTAACCGCCTATCTTTTCTCCAACCAACGCTTGAAGCTCAAGAGTCAACTCTTCACTCGCGGAAATTTCCGCGTGCAGCACCACATAGGCGGCCGCTTTTGTGAGCCCGTCCTCATCCTCACGCGCCACCACCGCCGCCTCGCGCACCGCCGGATGCGAAATCAGCGCGCTCTCCACTTCCGCCGGACTTAGCCACAAGCCGTTCACCTTGAACAAATCGTTCGACCGCCCCGCATACCAAAAGTAGCCATTCTCGTCCTGAGAATACTTATCGCCCGTACAAAACCAATGCCCCACAAAAGTCTCTTTTGTTTTTTCGTGCTTGTTCCAATAGCCGACGCAAGTGGAATCCCCCTTGATCAACAAATCCCCAATTTCGTTAGCGCGCACATCATTTCCCCGCTCATCGACCAAACGCGCTTCATATCCAGGAATAAGTTTCCCGCTCGATCCCGCTTTCGCCTCCCCAGGGCCATTGGCAATCACCACGTGCAAAGTCTCGGTTGAGCCCAGCGAATCCAGAATCTCGACGCCAAACCGCTCCTTGAATTTCTGAAATAAAGGCGCGGGAAGCGCCTCTCCCGCCGAGATCGCGTGTCGCACGCTCGACAGATCAAACTCCTTTCCATCCTCTCGGTGATATGCAAGCAAAGCCGCATAATTCGTCGGCACAGAGAAAAATAATGTAGGCCGGTACCGCTCAATGTCGGTGTAAATCGTCGCAGGCGTAGGACGCACCGGATCGAGAATAGTTGTCGCCCCGCAAGCGAGCGGAAAATAACCGGAATTTCCCAGCCCGTACGCAAAAAACAGCCGCGCCACGCTGAAGCACCGGTCGTTCTCGTTCATCCGCAAAATGCCCTTCGCGTAAAGCTCCGAGCAAACCACCATATCGTGCTGCAAATGCACGCAGCCCTTGGAAGCTCCGGTGCTTCCCGACGAATAAAGCCAAAACGCAGGCTCGTCCTTGCTGGTATGTGCCGCTGCCAACTCCGGCGAAGCCGATTCCATAAGTAATTCGAAACTGTGCTGGTTTTCCGCCGAACCAGCACCCACAACCGCGTCGGGCTTGCCCACAACAACGACCTCTCGCAAAAACGGCAATTTCTTGAGAGGAATCGCTCGCAAATTCGTAAGCAAAGCTTCGCTTACCAGCGCCACGCGCGCCCGGCAATCATTCAGAATGTATTCGTAATCCGGAGCCTTGGCCTGCGTATTGACGGGCACGGCGATTGCCCCGATTTTGATCGCCCCGAAAAACGCGTACAAAAAGTCCGGAGTATCCAACAGCAGGAGCAACACCCGTTCTTCCGCGCGCACGCCCAACTTCAAAAGCGCATTGCCGACCCGGTTGGTGCGTTCTAGCAACGCCCGATAGGTCACCCGCTCTTCGCCGCATTCGATGGCGACCTTCGCCCCGCGCCCCTCCTGGACATTCCGGTCCACAAAATAGGTAGCGGCATTGAAAATGTCTGGCAAATCAATCAAGGGGTGAGTGGCCTCCAGAGCCTTACGCAGCGCCAGCAACTCTTCTCAGCGCAAACGCGCGGAGTATAGCACGCGGGAAATCTCACTCACCGCGTAGCCTAATCGCGTCGTCCGGCCACAAAAAAAGAGGCACGTTGGAAACATGCCCCTTTGCTTTGCGAACTTGCGCGCAATCGCGACCGTCAGAAGTGTACGACCGCGCTGACGGAAACCCGGGTGCAACCCGCCGTTCCGTCCGAATTGTGCAAGCCCACGTAATCAATTTGCGGCCGAATCGCGAGATGCGGCAAAACCCCCAAATCCACGCCTCCGCCAACGCTATACGCAAAGCCATTGCTGGACCCACCGCCATTCCCCGTGGTCACATGTCCCCCACCCGCGAGGAACTGAAAAAACGGCTTTACCTTGGTTGGATTGGGAGCGTAGATGCGCGGTCCAGCCATAAATGTGTAAGTGTTCACCGAAACATTTAGAGGGCCACCGGGAGTTAGTTCCGTGAATGAGCCGTGGTAGCCGCCAACATCGCCCACAATGCCCAAAAAGGGTATCGGCTTGTACGCGAACGAACCGCTGACCCCATTTTGACTAAGGTCCGCGCCCCCGCCGAGGTGGAAGTAGGAATACCCCACCGACGCGTCAAATTGTGATTGCGCTCTCGACGGAATCGCACACAAAAACAATCCCACGCCCAGCAACATCAACTTTTTTATCGCATTCATCAGAATCGTTCCTTTCGAGGAATTTTCCAGCGTTGAAAAACGAATCTGCAAGTACGCGGAGACGGGAGGGCGGTTGGCGGTCCCCAGCGGCTTCCATTATTTTGAAGCACTCCTCGCCCGATTGGTTGGCGCGAGCCCGAAAGTTTCTATTGCCACAATAGCAACCAGCCAGAACAGAGTCGCTTTTCCCCAGAAGGGCTTCCCGGCAGCATTTTTCCGTTCTTTTTCGCCGCCCTTCGAAGAATTTGCGTCACCTTAGCCCGCCCGACTGTATACTTTGCTCGGAGTTGCCTATGAATTTTCCGAATTCTAACGCCGTCCTTCGCGCCTTGAATCAGTTCCGCATCGAGATCCCTTCCTGGGGTTTTGCGAATACCGGCACTCGCTTCGGCAAATTCATCCAGCCCGCCGCCGCTACCACCACCGAAGAAAAGTTCAGCGACGCCGGCCAGGTGCACTTATTAACCGGCGTATGTCCCACGGTCGCTCTCCATGTGCTCTGGGATTTTCCCAATGGAATCGCCAGCACCGGCGAAGTTCAGGAATTTTCTCAGCGTTATGGCGTGCGCGCCGGCTCCATCAATCCCAATCTTTTCCAGGACCAGGAGTACAAATTCGGCTCCTTTGGCAATCCCGATCCGTCGGTGCGTCGCCGCGCTTTCGAACATACTCGCGACAGCATCCAGATTGCCCGCCAGGTCCACAGCCGCGACATCTCTCTATGGTTCGCCGATGGCTCGAACTACCCGGGCACCGCAAATATCCGCCAGCGCAAGAAATGGTTCGAAGAAATTTTGAAGGCTTCCCATGCGGAACTGTCCGGTGGCCAGCGCCTCCTCATTGAATACAAACCTTTCGAGCCCGCCTTCTATCACACGGACATCGCCGATTGGGGCATGGCGCTGCACTTTGCGCGTCACGCTGGGCCACAGGCAAAAGTTCTGGTAGATACCGGCCATCACTACGCCGCGCAAAATATTGAGCAGATTGTTGCCTGGCTCCTATCCGGGCAAATGCTTGGCGGTTTCCACTTCAATGACCGCCGTTACGCCGACGATGATCTGACTCTCGGCTCGATCGATCCATACCAGATTTTCCGCATTTTCCATGAAATCCTCCTCTACGAAAGTGAGACCGGCACGCCCGCGGACATCGCTTACATGATCGATCAGAGCCACAATCTGAAAGGCAAAATCGAAGCGATGATTCAGACGGTCACTATGGCGCAGGAACTCTATTCGAAAGCGGCACTCGTGGATTATCCCGCGCTGATTCGCGCGCAGGAAAATTGCGACCTGGTCCGTGCCGAATCCTTACTGCAGGACGCTTTCGCCACCGACGTGCGTCCGGCGATTCGCGAGTGGCGCCTGCTAAAAGGTCTTCCTGCTGATCCGATGGAAGCGTTCCGCCAAAGCGGCTACCTCGACCGCATCTCTAAAGAGCGGGCCGCAAGGAATTCGCAGAGCATATCCTCGTATGCCTAGCGGCCACTCGTATGCCTGGTAGCCAAGCATCCAAACCCTATCTCGCTTTTGATTTTGGCGCCGAAAGCGGCCGCGCCATCCTCGCTCACTTAAATTCCGGCGTTTTGGTCACCCAGGAAATCCATCGCTTCAAAAATGAACCTGTCGAATATGGCGGAAGCCTCCATTGGGACATGCCGCGCCTCTGGTGGGAAGTGCGCAAAGCTTTATCCGCTCTGGAAGAAACGCAACTCGCGGGAATCGGCGCGGACGCCTGGGGCGTGGATTACGCCTTGCTCGGAGAAGAAGGTGAGCTGCTCCAGAATCCTTATCACTATCGCGACGCGCGTACAGTCGGAATCATGCCGAACGTGTTCCGTGTGGTCCCGAGAGAAGAGATTTATTCGGCGACGGGAATTCAGTTTATGCCCATCAACACACTCTTCCAGCTTTTTGCGGCGTGCCGGGAAACGCCCGCCTTGCTGAAAGCCGCGCGGAAACTCATCACCATTCCCGACCTCTTCCACTTCTGGTTGACGGGAAACGCTGTCTGCGAATATACGAACGCCACCACAACGCAGCTCGTGAATCCGCATACCAGAACATGGTCGCGAGAATTGATCGACCGCCTGGAACTTCCTGATCATTTGTGGAGCGAAATCGTCGAGCCAGGCACAGTCCTAGGCAAATTGCTGCCGAGTGTTGCTCGCCATACGGCGCTGGCAGGAACTCCGGTCATCGCGCCCGCCGCACACGATACCGGTTCTGCCGTTGCGGCAATTTCCGCGCGTGAAGGCACAGCTTTTCTCAGCTCGGGAACATGGTCGCTGCTCGGAACCGAACTCGACGCGCCCATCCTCTCTCCTGAAGCTCTGCGCCTCAATTTCACAAACGAAGGCGGCGTCAACGGCACCACACGGTTCCTGAAAAATGTGATGGGGCTCTGGATGCTCCAACGCTGCCGCCAAAACTGGTCGGCTCATGGCCAATCTCCCGATTTGCCGGAACTAATGGATCTCGCCGCTCAAACTGAGCCCTTCGTTTGTCTCGTGGATCCCGATCACGAATCGTTCCTGCGTCCGCCCAACATGCCCGCTGCCATTGACAAGTTCTGCGCCAGGACGCAACAGCCCTCGCCGAAATCTCCCGCCGGCTACGCACGCGCGATTCTTGAGAGCCTTGCCCTAAAATATCGTCTCGTCCTTGCCAATCTCGAAAAACTCACCGGCAAACCTATCGAGAAAATTCGTATCATTGGTGGAGGCTCGAAAAATCGCTTGCTCAACCAGCTGACCGCGGATGCCACAGGGAGAACTGTTCTTGCCGGTCCAGCCGAAGCCACGGCCATCGGGAATGTGGCCATCCAGATTCTGGCATCAGGTGCGGCGAGTTCGTTGAAAGAGGTCCGCGCCATCGTTGACCGCTCCTATCCCGCGGAAGTTTTCGAGCCTATTGATCCCGAGAAATGGAATCGCCAAGCACAACGCTTTGAACACTATTGTGAGGCCGTGTATGCCTGAAATCAGGAAGACCGTCTATTTGCAGGATTTGTGGAATCCAGACGCCGCCGAAAAACACGCGACCAGTCCTGTGGCGCTTCTCCGTTACCGCTCTAATCTGCTCGGCGCCGATTTGCGCATCACCAACTTTGGCGGCGGCAACACGAGTTCCAAATTCGATCTGCGCGATCCTTTCACCGGCAAGCCCACGCGCGTTCTCGCGGTGAAGGGAAGCGGCGGAGATCTGGGCTCCATCACGGATGCAGGTTTCGCGCTCCTCTATCAGGAGCGCCTCGAGCAATTGAAGACTCTTTATCGCGGCGAAGCCCACGAAGACGAAATGGTGAATTTTTATCCGCTCGCTGCCTTCGACGAAAATCGCGTCGCCGCCTCGATTGATACGCCGCTCCACGCGCTGCTTCCATTTCCACACGTGGATCATCTCCATCCCGATTGGGCCATCGCCCTCGCCGCCAGCGCCAACGGCAAGCGCAAGCTCGAACAATTTAATAAAGACTACGGCCGCAAAATCGTCTGGGTACCGTGGCAGCGTCCAGGATTCGAGTTGGCTCTTCTCATCGAAAAAGCCGTCCAAGAAAACCCCGGCATTGACGGCATCCTTCTCGGCGGCCACGGTCTCTTCACCTGGGGTGACACCCAACGCGATTGTTACCTCAACAGCATTCACACGATTGACGAGATGGGCGAATTCATCCAGGAGCACCAAAAGCAAAAAGGGGTGCTCTTCGGAGGCTTGGAACACCCCGCGATGGCTGATCGCCGAAAAATTGCTGCGCAAATCCTCCCGGCATTGCGCGGCGCTATGTCCTCGAATCGCCGGGTTATCGCGCACTACGCCGATCAGGAAGACGCTCTCACGTTTGCAGGCTCCGCATGGTCGCGCGAGCTGAGCGCGCTCGGCACCAGCTGCCCCGATCATTTCCTGCGCACAAGAGTTTGTCCGCTGTTCCTGAATTGGACTCCCGAAAAACAAGACGTGAACGAATTGAAAGCCGGCATTCCGTCGCAGGTTGCGGAATACCGCGCCGCGTACAAAAAATATTACGAAGATTGGGCGACTGGCAGTTCACCCAATCTTCGCGACGCAAATCCATCCGTCGTCATCGTTCCCGGGCTCGGCCTGTTTGGTTTCGGCAAAAATAAGAAAGAAGCCCGCATCACCACCGAGTTTTTCATCAACGCCATTCACGTGATGGCTGGCGCAAACGCTCTCGGAGACGGCGAAGCTGCTCATCCATTGCCGCAAGCCCGCCACGCGGAACAATCGAAACAGTTCACGCACTTCCACAACTACGTCGCCCTCCCGCGCTCTGAGGCATTTCGCATCGAATACTGGGCGCTCGAAGAAGCCAAGCTCCAGCGCATGCCGGCGGAAGCTGAGTTCAGCCGAAAAATTGCTTTCATCATCGGAGGCGCAAGTGGCATCGGCCGCGAAGTGGCACTTATGCTGGCGCGCAAAGGCGCCCATCTCTTTGTCGCCGATTTCGACGAGCAAGGCGCAAAAAAAGTTGCCGAACACGCCAGTGCCATGGCGAGCCCTGAATTCGTCTCTTCCGCCGGCGTGGACATTAGTTCTGCCGACAGCCTCGCGGAAGCGGTTCGCCGAACCATCATGGAATTCGGCGGACTCGATATTGTCGTGAACACCGCCGCAATTTATCCAGTTCCTGGCGCCGACGGCGAACTTTCCGACGCGCTCTGGGCCAAGACATTTCTCGTAAACGTTACCGGCAACTATTTGCTCGCTCGCGCAACCGAAGGCGTTTTTCAAGAGCAAGGTTTGCCGGGCGCGATGGTGCTCACAAGCTCCGCGAACGCCGTCGTCGCGAAAAAGGGAAGCGAAGCTTATGACACCAGCAAAACCGCACTGAATCACCTCATCCACGAACTCGCCATCAAGCTCGGGCCAACCGTTCGCGTGAACGGCATTGCTCCAGCGACGGTCGTCGCCGGTTCCACGATGTTTCCCCGCGACCGCGTCATCCAGTCTCTCCAAAAATATAAAATTGCTTTCTCCGAGTCCGAATCCTCTGAATCCCTGCGCGACAAGCTCGCGGATTTCTACGCGCAACGCACGCTTACCAAGCGCCCGATCACTCCCGAGCTTTGCGCCGCCGCCATCGTCTGGCTGGCTGGAGAACAAAGCGCCAGAACGACGGGCCACGTTATCCCTGTAGATGGCGGATTGTCCGAAGCATTCCTTCGCTAGACCGCGCGGAGCCGCATTTCTTTCCGTCGCGGTTCTTGCGGGCGCAGACTTGTTGGCGCAGAAACGGGAATCTCATGCAAAGAATCTGTTTTGTTCTCCAGGTGAAGCCGGAAAAAGTCGAGGAGTACAAAGCGCGCCACCGCTCCGTCTGGCCGGAAATGCAAAGAGCTCTCCGGGAAACCGGTTGGAACAATTACTCGCTTTTCCTGCGGCCCGACGGCCTTCTTGTCGGCTATCTGGAAACTGAAAACTTCGAGCGTGCCCGCGCCGGAATGTTGGAACGCCAGGTCAACGCTCGCTGGCAACAAGAAATGGCTGAATTTTTTGTCCAATCAAGAGATCTGCTACCAGATCAGGCGATGTCGCCGCTCGAAGAGGTCTTCCATGTTTGATTTTTGCCTGAGGTTCGCGTGATCCCCAACCCTGTTCTTGGCGTCTTCTTTCATTGGCTCGGCGGCTTGGCTTCGGCCAGTTTTTACGTTCCCTATCGCGGCGTGAAGCGCTGGTCGTGGGAAACGTACTGGCTCGTCGGCGGATTTTTTAGTTGGATCATCGCGCCGTGGGTCCTCGGCCTCTTTCTAACCCGGGATTTGTTTCAAGTGCTCTTCGAAACTCCCTCTTCCACGATTTTCTGGGCCATTTTCTTTGGCCTTCTCTGGGGCGTCGGCGGACTCACCTTCGGACTGACCATGCGATTCCTCGGTCTTTCCCTGGGCATGGCCGTTGTTCTTGGCCTCTGTGCCGCATTCGGAACGCTGATGCCCCCGCTTTTCAGCGGTGTTTTCTTCACGCAGGTTCTTGGCACGGCTTCCGGCCGAATTATTCTGCTCGGCGTATTTGTCTGCCTGTTGGGAATTGCCGCCGCGGGTGTCGCTGGAATTTGCAAGGAGCGCGTGATGTCTCCGGAGCAGAAGAAGTCTGTCATCAAAGAGTTCGACCTGAAAAAAGGCATCGCCGTGGCAACGTTGTCCGGCGTAATGAGCGCTTGCTTTGCCTACGGCCTTGCCGCCGGCGCGCCGATTAAGCTCCTGGCTCTTAAACACGGCACACCGGTTCTTTGGCAGGGCTTGCCGGTGCTCGTCGTCGTTTTGATTGGCGGCTTCACGACCAATTTCGTTTGGTGTATTGCGCTTAACCTCAAAAACAAAACTGGTTTCCAATACTTCAGTTCCAACGCCGAAAAATACCAAGCGATTGAAAACAAGCCAATCCTGGAAACTGCGATCGATGCGCCCAGCCGCGAGGTTGTCGAACACCACCCTTCCGCAAAACGTACCGGTTCGAAGCCCGCGCCCATGTTCGCGAATTATCTTCTATGCGCACTCGCCGGTACCACCTGGTATTTCCAGTTTTTCTTTTACACCATGGGCGAGACGCAAATGGGCAGGTACGGTTTCTCCAGTTGGACGCTGCACATGGCCAGCATCATTATTTTCAGCACCCTCTGGGGCCTCGGTTTCAAAGAGTGGCGCGGCTCCGGCGCACCGGCCATGCGTTTTCTGACGCTTGCGCTGATTTTGCTGGTCGGCTCGACCGTAATCGTTGGCTACGGAAATTTTCTCGGCGCCGCTGGCGGGCATTGATAGCGTACCGAGCCAGCGTAAGGCAGCGCGTTGCGATAGCACGTTGATAACGCAGGCCCTTGCTCCGTATAGTAGGCGCCATGGAAACCTTTAAAAGCGCCCTCCTTCCTCCTCACGTCATCAATATTTCGGATCTGCGTGCGATGGCCAAACGCAGGCTGCCTCGCGCCATTTTTGACTATCTCGATGGAGGCGCCGACGACGAAGTAACGTTGCGCGAGAATGAGCGCGCCTTTCAGGACATCATTCTTCGGCCGCGGCAAGCGGTTTCGTTCCGCGAATGCCATCTTGGCGTCCGCGTTCTCAACCATGACGTTTCTTTGCCACTTCTGCTTGCGCCCGTCGGCTACAGCCGCGTGATGCATCCCGGAGGGGAAGTGGCCGCGGCGCAGGCCGCGGGAGAATTCGGAACCATCTACATTCTCTCCACCGTTTCTGGGCACAAGATGGAAAACGTGAAGGCTGCAGCGAAAGGGCCTGCCTGGTTCCAGTTGTATCTCGTGGGCGGGCGCGGAGCCGCCGAAGCCGGAATTGACCGTGCGCGCCGCGCGGGATTCGACGCTCTTGTGGTTACCGTGGATACTCCCGTAGCCGGTATGCGCGAGCGCGATCCGCGCAACGGCATGCGGCAACTCCTCGGCAAATCCCTGTTCGCCAAGCTGCCATTTCTTTCAGAGATTATGGCGCACCCGCGTTGGCTCGCTGCGATGTTTGCCGACGGAGGCATGCCGCAGCTGGAAAACATTATCGTTCCTGGTCAGGGCCCCATGAAGCTGATGGATGTCGGCGCAGCGCTGGCACAAAGTGGCGTCGAGTGGGCCGACCTGAAGTGGATTCGGAATATATGGACCGGCCCGATCCTTCTTAAGGGAATTCTGACAGGAGACGATGCCAAGCGCGCGTTGGATGAAGGCTGCGCCGGAATCATTGTCTCCAATCACGGCGGACGGCAGCTGGATTCCTGTTCCGCAACGATTCGGGCGCTTCCGGAAGTTGTTGCGGCGGTCCAGGGCCGAATGGAAGTCTTGATGGATGGCGGCGTGCGGCGCGGCACCGACATCGTGAAAGCAATTTGTTTGGGAGCGAAGGCAGTGCTCGTTGGGCGCGCCTACGCTTACGGAATGGCCGCCGCGGGGCATGCCGGCATCACCCGCGCGTTGCAAATCCTGCGCGATGATGTCGCGCGCACACTTCATTTGTTGGGATGCCCATCCATCGCAGCGCTGGATGCGTCGTATGTAGAGTTTCCGCAAAGCTGGAAGCGATAAAACCCCTGGAGTCTAAAGGCCCGCCACTACGCCTGGGGAGCAAAGCGCTTGGCGGAGCGGGCTTTGGCTTTGGCGGCTTCCTCGGCACGGTTTTTGGGCGGGGCGGTGGTTTCGAGCGATTGCAGGAGGCGGAGGGAGACGGCGGCGATTTCGTCGATGGCGGATTGGAAAGAGGCTTCGTTGGACTTCGAGGGCTTGTTGAAGCCGGTGATTTTGCGAACAAATTGAAGAGAGGCGTTGTGAACTTCGTCGGTCGAGACCGGTGGATCAAAGTTGAAAAGTGGTTTGATGTTTCGGCACATGATGAGTCGAGCGTAGCAGAGGTGGGGGCGCAGAGAAAAGAGGGTGCCGAGAAGAAGCGGAGTCGAGGTAAGGCCGCGTTTGGTATGCGCGAATCGCCGCTGCCCGGCTCAAGGAAATCATCTCCTAATCGTGCCAGTCCCCTGGCAGTCCGAGCAATACACTCTGCGCCATCCGCCACAGTCATGGCACGGAAGGGTAGTACCCTTGCAGGAGACGCAGGTCTTCAGGCCGTCGATGCCGTTGGGACAGATATAGGTGTATTCGGTGGGTTGAGGGATTGGCGGAAATTCGAATGTTGGAGTGTTGCTTGGCGCAGCGGCCCAGTTGGAAGATGCGTTCTTGTCACGCTCGGCTAAATATTTCGCCTCTTCTTCCTCAACGCGCTTCCACCAGGCCTTCATCGCGGCGACAAACCATGCGATGAAGCGGGGCTCCGCCGCCAAAGCGTACTTCCACGCGGCGTACCAACCAAAAAGGGTCCAACCGAGAAGGAAGTTGAGGCAGAAGACTTTGACCAATTTCAGGATCCAATTGCGTTTGCGGAATAGGGCAGCAAAGGTGGGCGTGAAGTAGAGCAGGAACAGGAAGAGGAGCCCTGCGGGGGATAGATCGGAAAGCCATTCGAAGATCCAGAAAAGCACGACGTCACCTTAGGAAAGGAACCAGGAAAAGAATAGTCAGTTGCCGGCGCGAAATAAAGCGGAAATCTTGAAGGAAGGAAAGCGAGTAGTGGGCAGAGAATCGTGAGTAATGGGTTGCCAGGCGATGAGGCGTCGGCCCCAAGAGATACTTGGAAATGTGATATCGTCGGGGCGTTTTGCGCGGTTCTAGATGGAGTTGTTTAGAAGAGAGAGCGGGGGAACGCCGTGGCTAAAAAACTGGGAGATTGGAAAGCGGATGTTGCGAACGTGACGATGCGAAGTGGGAATCGGCGGAGTTGGATAAAGAGCGCGGCGGCAATGCTCGGTAGCGTTGGCGCGGCAACAATGTTGCCGATGGTTGAGGCCGCCGAGAAGAAGGGCGACACGGCTCAGGCCGCTGCGAAGAAAGGTGGCGCGGAGCAGCCCAGCGGAAACGCGCTGCTCATTGCCAACGACGAAAACGCCATCGTCGAAACGACCGCTGGAAAGATTCGCGGATACACGCGAAATGGGATTCTAACGTTCAAGGGGATTCCGTATGCCGCGAGTACGGAGGGGAAGGCGCGGTTTTTGCCGCCGGTGAAAGCGACGCCCTGGACTGGAGTGCGGAGTTCGATGCAGTACGGGTACGATTGCCCCCAGACGCCACGCGCTGGCTGGGCTAATGACGAAGAGGCTTGGTTGTTTTCCTGGGATGACGGGATCCCTGGAGAGGATTGCTTGCGCGTGAACATCTGGACGCCCGCCAAAGACAGCAAAAAGCGCCCTGTTATGGTTTGGCTTCATGGAGGCGGGTTTCAGGCAGGTTCCGGACAGGAATTGAAGTCTTATGACGGAGAAAGATTGAGCCGGCGCGGCGATGTGGTGTTGGTGAGCCTGAATCACCGCATCGGAGTGCTGGGGCATTTGAACCTCGCGGCTTATGGCGAGGCTTATGCTGGTTCCGCGAATGTCGGAATGTTGGATATCGTCGCGGCCCTGGAGTGGGTGCGCGACAATATTGGAAATTTTGGCGGCGACGCTGGCAACGTCACGATTTTTGGGCAGTCGGGTGGCGGCGGAAAAGTAAATGCGCTGATGGCCATGCCCTCGGCGAAGGGATTGTTCCACAAGGGTATTGTGCAGAGCGGTTCTCTGATGCGCGGCTCGACGGTGGAGCGATCCTCAGGCATCGCTGCAGAAGCTCTCGTGGAGCTGGGGCTGAACGGAACGCAAGTCGGCCAACTGCAGGAATTGCCATACCAGAAATTAATCGATGCCGGCGTCGCCGTGCAGAGGAAACATGTGCGAACCGGCCCGCCGGACGTCCGGAGAATGGGAGAGCAATTGATTTGGGCGCCGGTGGTGGACGGCAGCATTTTGCCGCGGCATCCGTTTGATCCTGACGCGCCGCCTCTTTCGGCGCAGGTGCCGATTCTGGTGGGGACCGTGCTCAACGAATTTGTGAACGGAATTGGTCATCCGGAATACGAAGTGATGACCGAGGATGAGGTTAAGGACCGGGTCAGCAAGTCGTTTGGCGACAAGAGCGACGGGATTATTGCGGCTTTTCGTCAAGCGCATCCGAAAGAGAAGCCATTCGATATCCTTTCGAGGATTCAAGCTGCGCCGGTTCGCCAGGGAGCGGTCACGCAGTGCGAACGCAAAGCGGCACAAGGAGCGGCGCCGGCTTATTTGTACTGGTTTACGTGGAAGACGCCGGTGCTGGATGGCCGGCCGCGCGCGTTTCACTGTGCTGAGCTGGCTTTTTGCTTCGACAACACCGCGCGTTGCGAGAATATGACGGGAGACGGACTGGAAGCGCGAGCGCTTGCCGCGCAGGTCAGCGAGGCGTGGATTCATTTTGCCCGCACCGGCAATCCAAACCACAGCGGGATTCCGGCATGGCCCGCATTCACGGCCGAGAAATGCCCAACCATGATTTTTGACACTGCTTGCGAGATGAAGAAAAATCCGGATACCGTTGAACGAAATGCGATTGGGTTGTAACGAAGAGGGCGTGATTTAGAGAAGACGGCACAGGGATAGCTTGCTGCTACGCGGGGCCAGGCCGGGATGAACAGGAATAGGAAAAAAAGCGTGGAGGAAGAGGAGGTGCGCGCTTCCCATTTGGCGGAAGATTCGCCAAACCCGGTGACTGCCCTGCGATTGGAGGGCGAACCGGGGTTGCGTGGGTTTCTACATAGCCCCGTAGAGGCGAACGGGAGCAGCGTAGTGCTTACGCATGGCGCTGGAGCGAATTGCGAGTCTCGCTTGCTGATGGCGATGGCGAATGCGTTTGCAGCGGCCGGATTTTTTGTGTTGCGATGCGACCTGCCGTTTCGGCAGGCACGCCGGTTCGGCCCGCCGTCGCCGGGGGGAGCGGGGCGCGACCGGGACGGTTTGCGCCAGGCGGTTGTAGCGTTAAAGGAGAGAGTGAAAGGAGCGGTTTATCTGAGCGGGCATTCCTATGGCGGACGGCAGGCGAGCATGCTAGTTGCTGAGGAGCCGGAAATAGTTGCCGGGTTGCTGTTGCTCTCTTATCCGCTGCATCCTCCGCAAAAGCCGGAGCAACTTCGTACCGCTCACTTTCCGAAGATAAGGAAGCCGGCGTTTTTTGTTCATGGAACGAAGGACGGTTTTGGGAGCATCGCGGAGATGAAGGCGGCATTGAAGGTGATTGGCGGTTCGCATGGGCTGCTGGAAGTGGATGGAGCCGGGCACGAGCTGCTGAAGAAAAATGATACGGAGTTGCCTGCGCGTGTGGTAAATGAGTTTCAAGCTTTCCTCGAGAAGTCCTGAAAGCGCGCGGACCGAAGATGGCCAAGCGCACAAAAACAGAGGCTGGTTATCGGCAGGCCCCGCTGTTCCCGGAAGAAAAGACGGAGAGGTGCGGAGACGCCGCGGAAACCGCGGCTCGTTCAACGGTGATGAAGGCGGACGGCTGGCTGTGGAGATTCGCAACAGGGGCTGGCTGGACGCGCGTTTGCTGGATTTGTAGCGCGAGCACAATATGGCTTTGGCGCTGACGGACACTTCGTTCATCCCGAGGCCTGGGAGATGGAAGAGAAGATGGATCTGGTGACCGCGGGTTTTGCTTACATAAGGTTGCTGGGAAACCGGAAGGGGATGGAAGCGGAGACTAACACGTGGGACAAAACCATTGCGGAGCGGCGAGAGGATTTGAAGAATTGGGTGGAAATCTTCCGGTCGCTTACGAAGAACACGAAGGTGCTGAAGATTTTTGCATTTGCGATCACCACGCGGGACACGGGCCGGGGACCGTGAAATTGTTCAAGGAGCTGTGGGAGAAAAACTGATACCCGCGTTTTTCGCTAGCTGGAGCCTGAGGCGGTCTTTGCGGCATGGGTTGCGCCCGCTGAGCCCGCTTCCTGAAGTCGCTTTTTGTCTGCGTGTTCTTCGGAGTCAGGCTGCTGAGCGGAATTGTCTTTGCTCTTGTGCTGGTTGTGTTCCAGCGTTTTGTCATGATTCTCGTTCGGTTGAACGTTCTTGTCGTCGTCTTTTTCCGAAGAGGCTCGGTGCTTTTCCTCCGAGGGCTTCCGGGGGGCGGTCTGGGCATCCTCAAAGGGCAATCCCTTGTGAAAATCTTCCTCGAAGCTTCGGAGTTTGTCTTCCAGTCTGGAAATGCGGGCATTCAGCTCCTCGACCTTTTTGTCGAGCAGCTTATTTACCTCTTCCGTGGTTGGCACTTCAACGGTCCACGTAGGCGGAACCGTGTCGCCACTAATCAAAGGTTCCTGTGGACTCTTCAAAGGAGGCAGGGAATTTACCGACTCTCCGACATCTTTACCGGGAGATGTTTGCAGACGAATCGTGAAATTTGGCAAGGTAGCCTCCTCGAAGCAAGCCAAAAGGCTTGCGACAAATGACACCGATTAGATGGTTGGACGAGGCGTTTTGTTCTGCCGAACGGCGTGGGAAACACCTAAAACGACTGCGGCTAGCTGAGGATTGAGGTCAATTTGTCTCGAACTCCGGATTCAATCCGGCCTTTGAATAAGATGGCAGCAAACGGCAACGAGCTCTGAATCGTTACATCGGAGGGGCTAACTGCGATACTTCCAGTCACTGTCTGCCCCGATCCTGAAGCCGTAAATGTGCCGACGTAGCCGCTCCAGTTCTCTTCCGAGATTGTAACTTTGCCGGCGTACTGTATTTTGGCCTGCGTAATCGTGTCTTGCATTCGACGTAACGCTTCGTCTTGCGGAAGTTGATGCGGGACCGAAATGTTTAGCGTGGGCATAGCCCCTAAACGGCTTTGCTCTAAATTCAAACGATTATATGATGGAAGCGGGGGGAGTTGGAATATTTCGGTTCATTGAAAATGCGTAAGTTAAGTTATTGAAACATAGAGGCGCTGAAAACGCTCAAACCTTCAAATTTGGCGCCAACTGGAACGTATCTGGAACGTGGGTTTTCAGAACGATTCCCGGTAAGCCAGTTTCGAGCAATTTAGCAAACAATGGAGCGGGCACAGGCCGGCTGAAAAAGTAGCCTTGCGCCTCGTCACAATGGTGAACCTTAAGGAACGCCAATTGTTCTTGCGTCTCCACACCCTCTGCCACGACCCGCATGTCCAAATTTCTGCCCATGCCAATCACGGCGGGGACGATAGTCTTCTCAGCGGAATCAGCGGTGATTTGGCGGACGAAGGATTGGTCAATCTTCAGGGTATCGCTCGAAAACTTGCGCAAGTAGCTCAAACTGGAGTAACCCGTACCAAAATCGTCGATGGCAACATGGATGCCTTCGTCGCGCATTTTTTTCAGAATAGATGCAGCCGTATCGATTCGCTTCATCAGGACGCTTTCCGTCAGTTCGAGCTCCAGAGAACTGGAATTGAAGCCGGTATCTTTCAAGATCGCTAGAACACCTTCGAGAAAATTTTCTTGTCGAAACTCCCTCGCGGAAATGTTCACGGACATCGACGGCAGCGGCAATCCAGCCTTGACCCATATTTGAGCTTGCTTGCAAGCTTCGCGAAGCACCCAGTTGCCGATCTGCAGTATCAGGCCGCTATCTTCGGCGACCGGAATGAAGTCCATCGGGGAGATTATCCCGCGATCGGAATGAGTCCAGCGAATCAGCGCCTCCGCTCCGGTAATTGCACCGGTGAGCAGATTAACTTTTGGCTGGTAGTGCAGCGCGAATTCGTCCCGCTCCAGAGCATGCCGCAGATTCTCTTCGATGTATTGGCGTTCCACGGCCCGCACGTTCATAACCGGCTTGAAAAACTGATAGCTGTGCCGCCCGTTTTCCTTGGCTTGGTACATAGCGGTGTCAGCGTTCTTGATAAGCGTTTCCGCGTCCGCGCCGTCCTCGGGAAAAACACTCAACCCAATGCTGGTTGTGACGTGCAGGGAGTGGTCGTCGACATGATGTGGCGCGGCGATCGCCTGTAACATTCTTCGGGCGGTGATGGCGGCATCTTCGGGGTGCTCCATCTCGGAAAGCAGCACGACGAATTCATCCCCTCCTTGCCGACTGACGGTATCCGCGCCTCGCACGCAATGCACCAGACATTTAGCGACCGATTGCAGGAGTCTATCGCCGGTCGCATGTCCAAGGGAATCGTTGATGTGTTTGAAACCGTCCAGATCCAGAAACAGCAGACCGACTTTCTTTCCATGACGCTCCGCAGACATGATCGCCTGGTTAATGCGGTCGCTTAAGAGCAAACGGTTGGGCAAACCCGTGAGGAAGTCGTGCTCGGCCGCATAGGTCATCTGTCGCGACATAGCCTGGGTCGCACTCACATCGCGGAAGACTATGACGGCGCCCGTCGCTTGCCCATTCCGGTCGTGGATGGGAGCTACGGAGTCCTCGATGGGGGTTTCCAATCCGTCGCGCCCAATGAGTATGGAACCCGGCGGAAGATGAATGATGCGGTCTTGCGCCACGGCCATTTCCGCAGGATTCGGGGTGATTTCGCGGGTACCACAGTCCATGACTCGAAACACTTCGCCCATCGGCCGGCCTTTCGCGGACTCGCAAGACCAGCTGGTCATTTGTTCGGCCACGGGATTGAGAAAGGCGATATTTCCCACGCGGTCCGTGCAGATGACAGCATCACCGATGGAGGCCAGAGTTACCTGAGCCAATTCCTTTTCCACGGACAACGCCTCTTCCATCATCTTGAGGTCGTGGATATCCGTGCAGGTGCCGAACCATTTGAGAATTGTACCGGACGTGTCCCGCCGCGGTACGCCGCGGATCAGCCACCAGCGGTACTGCCCATCGTTGCGGCGCAAACGGCACTCAATAGTGTACTGACCGCCGGTCTCGATCGCCTTCTTCCAGGCCAGCGACGCTTGCTCCCGGTCTTCCAGATGGCAAGGTTTCTTCCACCCTTCTCCCAAACTTTCTTCAGAGGTGAGACCGGTGTAATCCATCCATTGCTGGCTGAAATAGATACATTCACCATCCGGTCGAGTGATCCAGACGATTTGTGGCATGGATTCGGCCAGGGTTCGGAATTCCTCCATGCTCTTTCGCAACGCTTCCGACGCGCGATACCTTCCCGTGATATCGAAGTGCATGACCACCGCACCTCGCTGCCGGTCCTGGGCCAGCGGCGTGACCATAAGTTGGAACCATCTTAGCTCGTTAGGCAACTGACAAGAATACTCGGTCAAATAACTCGGTTGGTCGCCGCGCAACACCGCACGAATGCCGGCCGCGACACTATGGCTCTCCGCAGAGTTTTCGCCGGTCGCCACGTGGCAACTTTCGACGTAATTGAGCCCTACGCCAAATCCCGAACCCTGGATTACATTGGGGCTCTCGAACTTGCACCACGCGTCGTTAACCACGCTGATGATCCCGTTGGTGTCCAGCAGGGCAACGTGCGCAGGCAGGCCGTTGAGAATGGCCGCCTGCTTCCCAGCCTCGCTCTGGCGTACTTGATCTTGCGTGCCGCGCAGGAAGAACGTGCGTCCTTCACCGTCGACCACCGTATCCACCTGTCCGGCAGTCACCTCTTCCAGGCGTTGCCCGGTTTGCCGGAGAGTCTCGATTAATCGGGAGAACTCCTGATCGGTGTAATCCGGCGCTCTCAACGTTGGCAATGTGGTCAAGCGAACTCCCCCAACTGCAGACACTGCATCAAGCGACGCGAGAGGATCAGAGTGCCGACAATTTTTCGCACGGGGTGAGGGTTAAGTTTGACGAGCGTGGGGGTCATAAACACGCCGTCGGCCAGAGCGCGATCCGGTTCCAAAAACACATCTACAACTTCGGTCTCAGAGCGGTTGAGCAAATGTTTCTTACAAAGAATGGCTAGATTGGATATCGCCGATGCGGAGTTCTGGGTGTCGCCCGCGATGTAAAGCCGAAATTTGAACTTCTTCCTTCGTGGCACCACAGGATTACCTCCGCCCTTGCTGAGCTATATCGGCACCGCGTAACTCGCGCATACGGGCGCGGGTTCCCGAGACGTCGCGCTTGTAGCTCTTGGCCGTGCGCAAAAGCAGCGCTTTCTCGATCTGCTTGGCTTCGAGTTCAGTCTTTAGCGACTTCGCCCGAACGCGGAGAATGGCTTCCTCGGCGTCAAGACTGACACGCTTCAGTCGGCCACCGACATCCGCGACTTCTTGCGCGATACGCTCGGCCCTTTCTTTTTCCCAGCGCAGCGTGCCCATCAAAACCTCGCCTCCGGCCGTGTAAATATCCGCCAACGTGACGCCCGCGTCGCTGAGGATCAACTCGCGTACCTGGTTGGAATGAGCCGTGCCGCGAGACTTGATGATGGAAATGCCACGATTTCGCTCGCCCGACTGCACCAGATAGTTCAGGTGGATCCAGGTGTCCGCCAGGGTGGAGATTTGCAAGGGAGTGCCGGCGCTATATTGAGATTGGCTGGACGTCTCGTCGAGGAGGCTGGTGCATACCAGGGTGATACTCTCAGACTTGGCCCAGTCGATCAACCGTTCCGCCACGGCGTGGGCAGTTAACTCATTGCCGGCCTTAGACAGTGTGGAGACCGGATCGATAACCAGGCACCGAGTACGATGCTCGGTCGCGATCCTCTTCATGTGCACCAACAGGGTTTCTGCACTCCCCGTGATATTGCGAGCCGAGACCATTTTCAAGCAGCCGTTTTTCAAGTGGGGAGTAAGTTGAATTTTTACGGACTTCAGGTTGCGAACCACCTCGGCACCATCGGAATCAAAGGAGACGAACATGGTTCGTTCTCCACGCTGGCAGCAGGACTCGGCAAAAGCTCCGCTCAAGGTGGTCTTGGCAGTACCGGGGAAGCCGGTGATCAGCACGCTGGCGCCTCGGTAGTAGCCACCGCCGAGCATGGTATCCAGGCGCTTCACACCGCTGGTCACGCGAGCGAAGGTCACTTTCCCGTTTCCCGGATTGGCTTTGCGCGCGATGGCCACGTCAAATCCGTTGGCGCCGATGACAAAGGGCGATTCATCTTCGTTGAAGGAAGAGCCGCGAAATTTCTGGACGCGGATGCTGCGTTGCGACACACCCACATGCACGCGATGGTTGAGGACCACGGAACAGTCCACCATGAATTGTAAGTATCCGAAGGGCTGGTTGGCGGGATGAATGCCATCCTCCACAGAGACTTTTGCGGTGATGAGGCCGGTAACGTGGTTCAGCAGCAGCCAATCATGCAGGCGGTGGATTTCGCGCTCTCTGGCTATGCCGTCCGGCAGCATCGACAGCACGACGTCCAGGGCGTCGAATACAATGCGCCGCGCGCCCATTTGCCTGGTCTTGGCGGTCAGTGCCGCCAATATTCCGCCAAGGTCGAAATTGCCTGATTGAATCAGTTCGGGCCGTGGCTGGGCATCGACGAAGAACAGGTTTTTTCGCTGCAGCGCCGCAAGCGGCCAGTCGAAACCCTCACAATTTTTCACGATCCGTTTGGAGTTTTCCTCGAACGCGACGAAAATGCCCGGCTCCTTGCACTTCTGCGCGCCATGTATAAGGAATTGTAGACCGAAGATGGTTTTGCCGGAGCCAGGGCCGCCAGACAGCAACGTGGTGCGCCCGTCCGGCAGACCTCCACGGGTGATTTCATCGAAACCGGTGATACCCGTCGGAGCTTTGCCTGTAATCACGGCGCGACGAGATCGCTCAACTTTCATAAAAGTTCCTTTCAAAGGTGCTGCCTATTCTCCGCATTAGCATGGAGCGTCGTGGGCGATGAAGAAATTGATATCAACGATTTCCTTTTGAAGCTGAGCAGAGCACAAGTGTTCGTAGCCCCCATGTCCGCGCTGCACGAGACCCAAAGCAGCCAACTCATGCAATTCCAGTGCCACATCAAAGCACAATCAAAAGTCAACAAAATGCAGAGAATCTTCCTATGTGTTGAGGCGTGGCTCTCACTGGGTGAACTAAAGAGTCCAGAATTCAGAAAGTCTATAAGTGCCTCAATGCAGATGCCCAGTACGGTTATCCTTCGCTGTTCCGGAAGCAGCGGGACAAGGCTTCCCCGCCCTGCCGACGGGGAAGTCGTAGAAATCCAGGTGGAGTGTAACTCCAGAGCGGTCGACGATGGCAGAGACAAGACCGGCAAAGCCCCATACCCGCCACGCTTTGTGTCCAGAATAGGGAACTTCCGTCCAGCTTCCGCACACATACTATTTCTCTCCCATGGCGAACCGAGCGTCTTTAAGCCATTTCTTCCGAGTGAGCTTGCGGCCAGTCGATTGCAAGAGTCCTTCCTCAAATGGCCTTGTCGACTGAGACTATCTGATGCCCACGATTCTTGGAAAACTAAGAAAACGTTCTCATGGGAAGTTGGTCCTAAAGCTGTATGTTGCAGGTGCTACCCGACGGTCGCAAACAGCGATCACGACCGTAGCTTCGGTCTGCGAAGAGTATTCAAGCGCAAGCATTGACCTGGAAATCCTGGACGTCTATCAGGCGCCCCTTCTGGCAGGTGAAGCGGGCATTCTGGTGACCCCGACCCTCGTTAAAGAACTTCCTCGGCCAGCATGCCGGCTGGTCGGTGGTCTTGACGAACGCAAGCTGGTGCGGAGATTGCTGGGCCCGAAATTCAAGGGTGGCTCTCATGGCTAAAGCCCAGCGATCGCGAAGCGCGGTGAGAGAACTTCGACACCGCTCGGCTCGTTTGGCGGAGGCCGAGGATACGCTGAAAGCGATTCGCAGTGGCCACGTAGACACGATCGTCGTAGATGGTCCAAGCGGGAGCCGCATCTTCGCGCTGCAGAGTCCGGACGATCCTTACCGCATTTTGATCGAACGAATGAACGAGGGGGCGGCCACACTGACTTCGGATGGGACTATCCTCTTTTGCAATCGGCGGCTGGCAGAAATGGTGGGAGAGGCAGCCGAACGAATCGTCGGTTCCTGCTTCAAATCCATTCTAGACGAGAAGGAGTGGCAAGGATTCACGGTGTCGACGCGCCAGGCGCTGAAGAATGATGTCCGCAATTCAGCCCAATTGCTGCGGAAAGACGGGACCACTCTTCCGGTGCAGCTGTCCTTCAGCCGACTCGCTAATCAAAGAGGCCGCCAAGTCATCTGTGTAATAGCGACGGACCTTGGCGAGCAGAAGCGGGCGGAACTGAAGTTGCGGGAGCAAGCGGCCCTTCTCGATTTAGCGCCCGACGCCATTGTAGTGCGGGACATGCAAAGCCGGATCTTGTTCTGGAATCGCGGAGCCGAGACCATCTATGGCTGGTCCGGGGAGGAAGCTTTGGGAAAAGACTCTGCGGAATTATTGAAAACTGAATTTTTCGAGTCCGCCGAAGCCGTGAGAGCCCAACTCTTGCGCCAGGGCCATTGGGAAGACGATGCGATTCAATGCAAACGCGACGGAACGCGTTTGGTCGTTGCCAGCCGCTCGGTCTTGCAACGCGACGCGGAAGGCGCGCCAGTCCGAATTCTCACCATTAACAACGACGTCACCGACCAAAGGCAGGCGGAGGCCAGACACGCATCGCTGACGGAACGCCTCGCGCTGGCCACGGAAGTGGCCAAGGTGGGAGTGTGGGAATGGGACATGACCAACAATGCGCTTACCTGGGATTCCACAATGCTTGAAATATATGGTCTCCCAATGAATTCCACGGTGACCTACGACCAGTGGGCCGGCCGTGTCCATCCGGATGATCTACAGCAAATCGAAGCTAGTTTGCGCAAGGCAATCGAAAACAATGGCGAGGGAAATTTGGAATTCCGCATTCTTCGGAAGGACGGTTCGCTCCGAAATATCTCCGCAGTTTATCGAGTATTTTTTGACGGACGTAGAAAAGTCAGACGCGCGATTGGCGTCAGCATGGATGTCACCGAACGCAAAGACGCAGAGAGGGCTTTGGAACAGAGCCGCATAGACGAACTCCATTTCAAGGACGAACTCCTGTCCCATGTCTCCCACGAGCTTCGTACACCCCTCGCCGCAATGAAGCAATTTTCAACCATTCTGCAGGACGGATTGGCGGGCGCATTAAACGAGAAACAACTGAAATATCAGCAGCTTGTCATGAAGAACATCGAGCAGCTTCAGGCCATGATTAATGACTTATTGGAAGTCACGCGCCTTGAAAACGGAAAGTTGGTGATCAAGCCGGATTCCATTTCGGTATCTGAAGTCGTAACCGATGCCATCAATATGGTTCTCGGATCAGCCCAGGCCAAAGGAGTGGCTCTCTCGTCCGACATTTCGCCCAGCATGCCCGCGGCCTATACGGATCCCATTCGACTAAGGCAAATCCTGCTGATTTTAATAGACAACGCCCTGCGGTTTACTCCTTCCGGCGGCGAAATAAAGATTCGGGCACGGCTTAGTGAACCGGATGCGAAGTTTGTGTTGTTGGAAGTGTCCGATACGGGATGCGGCATTCCTCCGAAAGACGTCAACCGCATCTTCGAACGCCTTTATCAAGTAAAGCCTGCTCGGTCCAGTCGTATGGGCTTGGGACTAGGCTTGTTTATCTGCGAAGGATTAGTGGTTCGACAAGGCGGCCAAATTTGGGTGGAGAGCAAGGTAAACGAGGGCACGACTTTTTCGTTCACGCTGCCCGTGTTTTCTGTAAGCACATTGATTGCTCCCCTTCTCGTCAATGATAAGTGGCCGGCGAAGACGGTATCGCTGGTGGAGGTTCAAGTTTGGCCACGTGAGGCAAGGCCTTCCCACCAGGCACGAGAATATTGGTCTGACGAAGCGCGTATCGGCATTCAAAAGTGTTTGACGTCGCACTTGGATATGTTCCTGCTGCAAGCACGCGGCCAAGGAGAAAAACAAAGGTTCTTTGTCGCAGCTTTTGCAGACGAGGGAGGCGTTTCCACGCTTACCGAAAGGATTCGAGAACAATTCAGGCTTCCTCCGCTCTTGAAGGGAACAGATTGTTCGATTTTCCAGACCACTTTGAAGCAAGTGCCGCCAGAGTCCAGTGTTTCCGCGAAAGACGCCGTGGCCAATATGGCCGCACAGATGGAAATGGCGATCAAATCTCAAACGTTGTCGGAGACAACCAACCATGAATGACAGGAAGATTCTAATCGTCGAGGACGACCTCGATTTAAATCTTGGGTATGAAGTATTTCTGAAGGTTCATCACACGGTGTTTTTTGCTGTCGACGTACAATCCGCGGTCAGTGAGGCGATTCGGGTGCAACCGGATCTAATCATTTTGGATCTGGGTCTGCCTGGCGAAGATGGCTACGTCGCTCTGGAAAGATTTCAGGAGAACCCAAGTCTCTCCACTGTCCCGGTCATTGTGGTGTCTGGTCGCGACCCAGCTACACACAAGAATCGAGCTTTGAAGGCGGGTGCTAAAGCCTTTATTCAGAAGCCGTGGAATAGCGCGGCGTTGTTATCAACGATCGACCAATATATCGGGAGCGTAGATTGCACTTAAAGGACCGATGACTAATCATCGGGGGCAATTAGACATAGCAGTTCGTAACATGATGGCCAGAAGGGCGAGAAAGGCGCAGGAAATGACGCGGCGGCTGAACGTCTAGTGCATTTCCCGCGTTCTTGAAAGTCGTGGCGGTTCCGTTGTGGCTTACGGTGCCAACCCTAGGGCATCCAATTTCCGGAGTGGTCAAGGACTCAGGCAGCGCTGTACTTCCCGGAGTGATTGTTGAGGCCTCAAAGCAACCGCTGGTGGGCTTAGTTTGGGTGGAAGCGGCCTTCGATCAGTATCGCAAGAGCGGATTCGAAGGTTAGACCTGAAGCGAGCAGAGGGCGCATCCAAAGACGGTGGAAATCTTCGGGGTCGCCTTTGACCTCGGTGAACAAGCAATCCAAGGCTTCTAGCTTCCAGAGTCGTTCCAGGTTTTCCCGGTTGACGCGTTCACGGTGTTCTTCGATGAATGCAGCGGAGATTTTGTTGTTCGTTTTATTGTGCATTTCTAAAAATCTTCTCACTTTTTATTGTTGGTGTTTTTAGCAACCGTTTTGTCCTTGGCGACCGGAACCAATACTACACAGCACGAACGTCCCCATAAAGACACAGGGTTTTTGTCGTCCATGGATTTTTGTTCACTCTGGCTTCCACACCTGATTCTCGCCGTTTCCGGCGGGAACCTGAGCGGAAGGGTTGAATTTGTTCGGAGATTTGGCAAGCGATAGTGAGAGTCCGGCGTTCGAGGTTCAGAGTAAAAATCGTCACTGCAGGCTCTGTGGATCGCATTCCGAGGATCAGACACACTGCTTGCTCGTCGATGGATAAGTGACGGGATCATGAAGCCTTGTTGTCCGCAAGAGTTGGTCATCTTGGTGGTGTATCGATACCCCTTGGCGACTTTATTCCGATCTTCAGCTTCCCGTTTCGGACACAACTAGCGGCAGCGCTTACATGCGTTTCGGGTGACTCCCTATTTCAATCTTTTTCGCAACCTGGGGTGGTTGCGAAACCCAGCGCCCAGGGCGATTTCCCGTTCGATTGATTTTGTTGCCAGGGCCGGCAGCCCGATGAACTCCACGCCTATCCCCACGCCGGCCTGGCTATAGCGTACTTCGCAGCGAGTTCGAACCTCCGCGCCAGTCAGGACAAGAGTGAATCGAAGATTCAGAATAGCGCCCTCGGGAAAGGTTTGGCTCGTGTTGATGAACATTCCTCGCGCGCTGAGGTTTGGCGGCTTCACCACAATTTGGGCGTTTTGACCCTCGTAAGAGATTGTGATTTCGCGGAGGCTATATACACGAGGGCCCGACCGTGCAGTCGACTGTTTTCCAGGAACGCGGCGATTGTTATTCATTAGTTGATAGCCTCCCGTTTGCGTCCCACTCTTTTCATCCTCGCAGGCGCCTGGGGATGTTGCGGTCGCTGCCGCGGCTCCGAACTGAGCCGATCGGACCCACAGAAGGGGCAAAACGAGAAATTCGGTGAGAGTTCCCGCGCACAAGACTTGCAGGTCTCCACAGACGCCTGGCTGAAGGCTACGACGCGCTGGACCTCCTCGATCGTTGTCAAACCCTCTCGCACAAGATCCAATGCATACTCCTGCATGAACTTGATCCCGTTCTGGCGCGCCAACACTCTCATTTCATCGTTATGATTTCCGGACCGGATCGATTGCCGCAAGGCATCGTTGCATATCAGCATCTCATAAATGCCGATGCGTCCGCGAAAACCGGTGAAGTCGCAAGCGTCGCATCCATTGACTACCTGTTGTATATCTGGCGGCACAGTTAGTCCAGACAACCTGAGCGACTGGATATATTCCGGCGTCGGAACCGAAGAGTAGTGGCACGAACAGAGCCGCCGAATCAGCCGCTGCGCGATAACAGCGCTCAGAGCGCTTGCAATTTGATATCCCGGAACGCCGAGGTCAATCAACCGTGTGACGGCCGAAATGCTATCGTTCGTATGCAGGGTGGAGAGCACGAAATGGCCCGTCTGCGCCGCTTTGACAGCAATTTCCGCAGTCTCCATATCCCGGATTTCGCCCAGCATGACCACGTCTGGATCTTGTCGCAGAACCGAGCGAAGGCAACTCGCGAAGGTCAGCCCGGCCTTTACATTTACCTGCACCTGATTGAGCCCGGGCAAGACATACTCGACCGGGTCCTCTACAGTAACGATGTTGACCGTGGGCCGCCGAATTAGATGCAGACACGAATATAGGGTCGTGCTCTTGCCGGAGCCCGTTGGTCCCGTCACCAGCAGCATCCCCTGCGGAAGCCGCACGATCTCGCTCAGCGCATCGGCGATTTCTTTGGGAATTCCGAGCGAAGAGAACTCCTTCAGCGGTGATTCGCCCTCCAGCAGTCTCATCACAACTTTTTCGCCGTATTGAGTGGGAAGCGTAGAAACACGCAGATCGACTCTTCGGCCGGCGATCTTCACAAGAAATCTTCCGTCTTGGGGATTGCGTCTTTCTGCGATGTCCATGTCGGAGAGTATCTTGACACGCGAGGCAACCGTGTTTTGTAAGATGCGCGGTATCCGTTGGTGATCACGCAGAATACCGTCAACGCGAAACCTTACCGCTGTGTCGCTTTGCTGGGGTTCTATGTGAATGTCGCTGGCCTTTTTGGTAACCGCGGCCTTGATCATCATGGCCACGAGGTGCACTGCCGGTGTGGTTTTCGACTTGTGCTTGAGCTCGACCTGCATTTCTCGCATCGCCTCTACGTTTCGCTCCTGCGAACTTGAGGAGATGAATTCCATTCCGGTGGTGTCGTCAGCGACCTGGATGTCCTCCGGAGGCGCCTCCGAGGTGCCGTACAGCCGCTCGATGGCCGATAGCACTTCGTCCTGGAAACCCAGCTTGGGTAATATCTTTAGCCCAGTTTTGAAGCGAAGCTCATCCAAGAGCTGGAGGTTTTGTGGTTCTACCATGACGACAGTGACTGTCTTTTCGTTGGATTCGATTGGAATAGCGCGGCACCTCCGCGCGAGGGCAGGGGGAATAAGTGAGAGAGTTTCTGGAGTTGGACTTAGTTCCTGGCATTCGAGATGCTCGACGCCGGATATTTCCCACAGTGCCGCCGCGAGTTCCTTCTTGGAAACAAGTTTCCGCTGCAGAAGTAACTCGCCGAGGCGAATGATCTTGCCTTGTTCTAGGAGGGCTTTCTCCAGGTCGGCGGCCGATATTTGGCCGCGTTCGTAGAGGATTTCCCCCAATCTCTTTTTCTGTGTCATTTCGTTTCTCGCCAGTAACGCCTGACCGTCTTTAGCCCAGAACATCTGCAGGAAGAGGGAATTTGCTGCGCTCGCGTCCGCATCTGTCTACAAGAGCGTCTGCTAACGGTTGCCCCTCACCATCCGGCAGTGGGATGACAATTTATTTCGCTTCGAACGCCGCCGTATTCCCCACTAACCGTTCACGCTTATCGTTTGCGAATGCAATCGACAATCAAAGCTCTCCCGCGAAATCAAAACACGAGCTTGAACGAATAACTCGTCAGAGTGGACGTCGGAAATAACGGAATCGAAGCCCCGCCTGTTTGTCTTCTAACCAGCACAACAAGGGTGATTGGTCCTCATCTTCCCCATGTTGGTCCAGATCGGGTATGCAAGCGTGTTGCCGTTGTAAAGTCATGAAAAGACGGGACGATAGAACGGAAATCCGTCTGACGAATAGACAAATGTACAAAAGCCGGACAAAACTAAAGAATGAGCCGACACTGGTTCGGGCAAAGTCTTCGTGGCTCTCTGGCTTTTGTGTACCTCTACTGCCCATCGGATATTTTGTACAACCTAGCGGGGATGTTGACCTTTGAAGTCTTAGTGAAAAAGGACGCAACCGCAGTCAGCCTTCAACGGAATGGAGGGAAGTAAGTCCTCCAGCTCGCCTTAGAAAACGAGTTTCTCAAATAGAGTATTGAGAAAGTTATTTAGAGCCGAACGAAATAAATCCGTCCAGGAAACTGAACTGGATTCTGGAAATCGGATTCGTAAGTGAGCAATACGGCGGGATCAAGTTATTGTCAAACATCTCAATTCAAACGGATTAGCTTCCATCAATGCCACGCCGAGACTGGGCATTGAATTGCCTCACAGATGCATCCGAATGCTGCTCGCAGGATTTGTCTTTTCTGCTTGGCAGTTCGAACAGTTTAGATGATCGAAAATGCGCCGGTTGCTAAGGCGCAGTGGCGAAGCCATGGGCTTCGCGAACGAAAATGGATCTTACCAAAGGCATTATGGTTTCGACAGAAGATCAAACAGCTCGACACTGGCACGCGATCTATGTGCGACCGTCGCACGAAGCACAGGTTGCAAAACGATTCAACGCTCGCGAAATTGAGAACTACCTCCCGAAATACGCGGTTGAACATCGATGGAAGAATCGTTGTGTAGCGAAACTGGACATGCCGTTGTTCCCCGGCTACATCTTCGCGCGTATTTCCAACAACGAGCGTGCGCGTGTACTTAACGTCCCAAGCGTGGTGTTTTTTGTGGGCACAGCCGGTCGGCCAACACCGCTTCGGGACAACGAAATCGATGCGCTTCGTGCAGGGCTCACGACGCGAAACGCCGAACCTCATCCGTTCCTGAAAGAGGGCGAGCGTGCCCGAATCAAACACGGCGCATTAGGCGGGATGGAAGGTGTCGTAATCCGTTTAAAAAACAGCGTGCGAGTCGTAATCAGCTTGGATTTGATCATGCGAAGCGTGGCAGTGGAAGTTGATCTTCATGACCTGGAACCCGTCGAAGTCTGCCAGTAGTTGGCCTTTGAGTATTGGCTTGTGGGGCTTCCGCCGTAGTTCAATTTTTTGTCGCATAAGGAGTACTAATGAAGCTTGTCCTCATCGCTAGATCCTGCCAGCTAGCGATGTTCATCGCGCTTTCATCAGCGCCGATCTTCGCTCAATCGGCCGGCAGTGCCACTTGCAAAACACCAGATGCAACCTGCAAGATCAATCCCGTTTTCCCGACGCCGGTTCCGCTTGTAGTCTCCCCAGACAACAAAAATGGCCAGACCTTGACCCCAGGCACCACCGGGGTACCGGTGCAGAGTGGACCCGACAGCTTGCCGGATATGCCAGAGGCAAAAGTACGATCCGACAGCGAAGCTACCTCATCGAGCGCAGGATTTAGCTACGGGCGCAAATCGGTGAATCCTCCACCCATGGGTGCGGGCGCTGACGGGACGTCAAGGCTGCCTTATTTGATCGCTACTGGCTCCGTGTTTGCTTCCAACATTGCCGCGATTGAGCTGATGCAGGGCTGCCTCGCGGCGGGCGGATGTCGCTCGCTTCCCACGACCATACGCCCCCGCTTTGTCATGTACGGGGTTGGCTTGGAAGCTTCAGCGGGTGTTTCTTACCTCGGCTATTATCTGAAGAAAAAGGAAAAACGTTGGTGGTTCGTACCACAAGTATTGGCGACATCATTTGACTTCGTGTTTATCGTCAAAGCTGGCAAACGCCCGCACTGACCTTTGAAATTGGTCGCGGAATTCGCACTCAGTGATGAGTTACCGTGTTGTCCTTGCTTCTCCAAATGGGTGGCTTCGAAGTTGACGATTTTAATGCTGGTTCCGGAATTTCTGCTTCAACTTTCCTAATTGTTTTCCTAAAACGAAGGACTTACAAAAATGAATTCGAGAAATCCTCTAAGTTCCCATCGCGCGGCTCCCTGGCCTTACTTCGCTTCCGAGGAAATCGAGGCGGCCACGCGTGTCCTTCAATCGGGGAATGTGAACTACTGGACCGGTGAAGAAGGGCGCTTGTTCGAGAGGGAATTCGCCGAAGCTGCCGGATGCAAGTATGGGATTGCACTGGCAAACGGAACGGTGGCGCTTGAAACAGCTTTGAAGGCGTTGAATATTGGTCCTGGCGACGAAGTCATCACCTCAAGCCGCACCTTCATAGCGTCCGCGAGCTGCGTCGTTGCAGTAGGAGCACGTCCTGTAGTCGCAGACGTAAGCCCCGACAGCCAAAACGTAACCGCAGATAGTATCCGGACGAAGATTACTGCACGGACGAAAGCAATCATTGCTGTGCATCTGGCGGGATGGCCATGCGATATGGACGGCATCGTGGAGTTGGCCCGCGAGCACGGATTGAAGATTGTAGAAGACTGTGCCCAGGCGCAGGGTGCTACGTATAAGGGCAGACCTGTCGGATCTATTGGAGATGTAGGCGCATTTTCGTTCTGCCAAGACAAAATAATGTCGACGGGCGGCGAGGGGGGTATGCTCACCACCAACGACACGATTCTGTGGGACCGTGCATGGAGCTACAAGGATCACGGCAAAAGCTACGACGCCGTCTACAACCGCGAACACGCGCCAGGGTTTCGCTGGCTTCACGAATCGTTTGGCACAAACGGAAGAATGACGGAAATGCAATCGGCAATCGGACGCGTCGCGCTAAAGAGGATCCCGATGTGGGTGAAGACTCGGCGGCGCTTCGCGGCAATGATGGACGAAAGACTGTCGGAACTCAGGGGATTGCGCATCGCGGTGCCTGCGGCGGACTTGTATCACGCCTATTACAAGTACTATGCGTTTGTCCGTCCGGAAAGACTCGCGACGGGTTGGAATCGCAATCGTATTATGGCGGCTGTTAACGCCGAAGGAACATCGTGCTTAGTCGGAAGTTGCAGCGAGATCTATCGAGAGAAAGCCTTTCGCTGTCGGCAGGGGAGCGAGGATAGCCTTCCGATTGCAAGGGGACTTGGCGAGACGAGTCTCATGTTCTTGATTCATCCAACCTTAACTGAGAACGACATTCAGAATAATTGCCGCGCAATAGAGAAGGTCATGGCTGCGGCGTGCGGAGGTAGAAGAAGGGCCTCAACCGTGTTGCAACCTATCAGCCGGCAACTAGTTCGCAAGGCATACTGATCGACGGTCGCCCCTCAGGCGTGCCTACAGAGATGAACCTCAATACCATTCCTATAGGTTGAGCCGCTGGTTTTTCAGTCCGATAGTGCCCGAGAGCCTGAATTTACAATCGAAATGCCTTCACTTAAAGGAGACTTATGCGATTGACCCGCCAATCCTTGACCATTCCTGCGTTACAAGGTCTTCTGATTCTGTGCTCGTGGACTTTGGCATGGCTGCTGCGTTTTGAGTTTTCACTCCCTGGCGGGTCACTGCTACTGCTAGTCGCTCCCGTTGTACTCGCACTCCGATTTGCATCTATGGCCCTTTTCAACTTGCTTGATGGTTATTGGCGCTATACCGGAGTGAAAGATATCGAAGATATTATAAAGTCTGTGGCGCTCGGTTCAGCCGGCATTGTAATTGTTACCAGATTCGTGTTCGGCCTTAAGACTGTGCCGATTTCGATTTACATACTTGAAGCAGTCCTGACAACGACATTGTTAAGCGGAGTGCGATTGGCTTGCCGGTGCCAACTAAACAGGACAGCGAGGCGGCGAAAAGGGGACACCGGCAAACGTGTTCTAGTGGTAGGGGCTGGGGACGCTGGTGAGTCGCTGATTCGCCAACTGTCGCGCGGTGGATATGCGCCAGTTGGCTGCATCGATGACAATCCTGCAAAGGCGAACTACTCTGTGCACGGTGTGCCAGTACTGGGAACCACGGATCAAATCTCTGAGCTCGCGATGAAGCATTGGATTGACGAGATCTTAATTGCAGTGCCCTCGGCGACCGGCTCGGAGATGAGGAACATAGTCGAGAATTGTCAGCGCAGCAAACGAAGCTACAGAACGATACCCGGGCTGCTCGATCTCGTAGCGGACAAAATTACCTTGCAGCAGCTTCGCGAAGTGAACTTAGAAGACCTTCTCGGACGCGATCCCGTAGAGATGAACCTCGATGCGGTCCGACATCAGATTGAAAACAAAGTCGTGATGATTACTGGAGCGGCAGGGTCGATCGGCACCGAGCTTTGTCGTCAAGTCCTTGGTTACAAACCCGCGAAACTAATTTGCTTGGACCAAGCAGAAACGCCATTGTTCTACCTCCAACAAGGATTCGCAGGTCACCCTGCGGCGTCTCGAACTGTTTACTGCCTAGCGGACATCGGAGACACGGATTACGTTCGAAGCGTTCTATCGGACCATGCTGTACAGGTTATCTTTCACGCCGCCGCGTACAAACACGTACCACTGATGGAGGAAAACCTTAGCGAAGCATTGAAGAATAACGTATTTGCCCTGCTAAACCTGCTCGACGCCGCGTCCGAGGTTGGGTGTGAGCGATTCCTTCTGATTTCGTCAGACAAAGCAGTGCAACCCACTAGCTTCATGGGCTGCACGAAACGCTTAGGCGAATTGATCGTATCTGCGCGGCCTTCGTCTCGTATGCGCTGCCTTTCCGTGCGTTTTGGGAACGTTCTTGGTTCGCAAGGCAGCGTTGTTCCCATTCTCCAAGAACAAATCCGAACAACTCAACGGCTCACAATCACCCACCCCGACATCACGCGCTACTTCATGACCATACCGGAAGCCGTCTCGCTGGTGCTTCAGGCATTCACAGTCGGAGACCATGGGAACGTGCTTGTTCTCGACATGGGGGAACCGATACGCATCGTGGACCTCGCTAAAACTCTGATCCGGCTCTCGGGAAAGTCGGAGGACCAAGTTAAGATTGTCTTCACCGGTTTGCGACCAGGTGAAAAACTCTATGAGGAACTGTTCTATGGAAGCGAAGAACCAATGCCAACCTCGCAAAAGAAGGTCCGTTGTACGCGCGCGAATTCAATGAATTGGTTTACTCTGAGCCGGCATTTAGATGAACTCCAAAACCTCGCGATAGACGGCGCACAGGCTGCCATCCGCGCCAAAGTCAAAGAAATCATTCCCGAATACAGCCACGGTGTTCCGGTCGAGTCATCGCATGAAGTACTCACACCCAATCGTCGATTGGCCAGCCTAACCGGGACGGCACTTCCGACCGCGTACGTCGCCTCGGGGGACTAAGGTTTCAGTAAAACGCGTCGACGAGTCGTTGGCCCTTCGTAAATAACGCGTACGCCGGCGGTTGCAGCATCGACAGGTCCGTGGCGATGGCGCTGCCTGGTTCCCAATCAAGAATTCTCAAGGCTAAAGACTTTGTTTCGAATTTTCGAAGGATTGTCAATCTCAACTAAGCGACATCTCAAGTAGGATATGAAAGAAATTAAACGAGTTCCGACAGTAGCTCATGGAGAACTAGACCGTACTCGCATTCCCGATGTCTTCCCAACGTCCATAGAAGCTGGTGCTGATTATTTATCGATCGTCGATCTCTTACGGGTTCTCCAAAAACGACGATGGATGGTCGCAGGCTGTCTGTTCGTGGTCATTATTTTAGTTACAGCATTCTCGTTAACTCTACCAAGGCGTTACGACGCATGCTCCCGGCTGCTGATTGACTTGGAAGGTTCGCAGGATCTTGGCCTGGACAGCCAGATGATGTTGCCCGTGGGAATCGACTTAGACACCAAGCTTCAGACTCAAATCCGGATCGCGCAGAGTGACGTCATCGCGGGCAGTGTAATCGAGCAGCTTGATCTCCAGAACAATCCGGCATTTGTTGGGAAATCCGCTTCGAGCAAAGGTCGTTCCTTTGACAGTTTAGACCCGCGAACACGCGCCGGACTCACCAACAGATTCCACAGCTTTCTGACCGTCGAACTGATACCCAAGACGGAAATTATTGAGATTCATTTCCGCAGCAAGGATCCTTCCCTCGCAGCGGATGTGGCAAACGCCGTGGCGAACACCTACATTGACCGCAATTTCCAAACCAAGTATCAAGCGATGCGGAAAACGTCAGATTGGCTGACGAAGCAGCTAGATGATGTAAAAAAGAACGCCGAAGTTGCCGAGCAGCAGATGATCTCCTACCAGAGGAAGACAGGACTGTTCGGAACCGATGAGACCCACAATATCATTGTTGACAGACTTGAGTTGCTTAACAAAGCCCTGTCCGAAGCCGAAGGCGATCGTATTCTGAAAGAGGCGAAATATCGCATCGCAATGACAGAGAGCCCGGACTTGATCGCGAACCTTGTACCAGAAAGTTTGCTTGGCGCGCTTTATAAACAGCGCGCGGAAAGCAGGTACGAGTACGCGCAGTTGGCTGCCAAATATGGAGCAGCTTATCCACGGGTTATCCAGTTGCAATCGCAACTAAGCGAACTGGACTCCAGTATTGCTCAGGAAATAAGTAAAGTAGGTGAGAGCCTGCGAGCGGATTATCGTGCCGCGCTAAAGTCCCAAAAAATGCTGCAGGCAACTTTCGACAAGCAAAAGGACGATGCTTACAAAATGAATCAAGATGCCATTCAATTTGGCATTATGCGACGCGAAGTGGAGTCGAGTCGCGACCTCTATCAGGGGTTGCTCAAGAAGCTTAAAGAGGCTGGAATAACCGCGGGTTTAAGGTCGAGTAATATTAACGTTATAGATATAGCCCCCGTGCCGCTTGTGCCCGTCGAACCCAAAATCCCGTTAAATATTGCTTTGGCCTGCGTCGGTGGTTTGGTGCTTGGCATAGGTGCGGCCTTCATCGCCGAAAACGTTGACAGTTCAATTCGCACACCGGAAGACGTAGAAACTTATTGCTCTCTTCCGTCGCTTGGAATCATCCCGAGTACGGCTGGCTACGACGCCGCAGGTCAAAGGGCGTTGGTTCAAAATAACGGATTGCAGTTCATTCTTCCGGTCACATTGGAGCATCGTCATTCGGGAAGCGCCGAGGCCTTTCGCGCCCTACGGACTTCGCTCCTACTCTCCTCCCCCGTGACGCCTCCGCAGGTCATTCTCGTGACTAGCGCGGTTATGCAGGAAGGTAAAAGTTTTGTATCTATTAATCTTGCCGTTGTGCTGGCGCAAACCGGTCATCAGGTGCTCCTTGTGGACGCAGACATGCGTCGACCGGCAATCAGTAAGTATATGGGCATCCCGATGAATTCCGGGTTGAGCGCCTGTCTGGCCGGGACCCAGGATTCCAGCGCCATGATGATTAAAATCGAAGAAATCCCGGGTCTTCACGTGATGCCCGCGGGTCGTATGCCGCCTTATCCTTCGGAGATGTTGTCGTCTGATCTTTTATATCAACTGATACAAATCTGGCGCGAGCAGTTTCGCTATATTGTGATCGACACTCCGCCGGTCTTAGCGGTGACGGATGCAGTCGTAGGAGCGAGAATTTCGGACGCGGTCGTGCTGGTCGCGCGCTCAGAAAAGACGCGCCGCCAGTCACTAACCAGGGCACGGGATTTATTGACAAAGGCCCGCGTGCATATCGCCGGAGTCGTGGTGAACGATCTCTCCTTTAATTCCGTGGAGTATCGCCAGTATTACGGGTATTACGGGAAAGGCTATAAGGGTTACTACCGAAATGGCGAAAGCAATGGTAACGGCAGTGGGAGTCAGATTGACGGTGAGGCCAACACTGACCATTGACTCGCCTGATGAAATCTTTATTTATCACCGAGGCCTTGAGGATTCCACGATGAGACAGTTATTTAATCGTTATGTCAGAGTCTTCCCTGCCGTACTGTTTGTGCTTACGCTGTTGCCACCCTCCAGGGGCGCGCAGGGGCAGAAGCCATCAGATGCGGGGAGCGTGGGCAGTGCAAGTGCGGGGTTCGGCAGTGGCGCTGCTGGACCGATTGGAGCGGGTGACCTCGTCGAGATGAGCGTTTTCGATACGCCCGAGCTCAGCGGGAAACTTCGGGTTAATAATTCGGGGGACATCATTCTTCCGCTGGTCGGATCCATTCACGTGGCTGGACTTACGGCGGATGCGATGCAGTCCCTCATCCGGAAGAAGTTTATCGACGGCAAATACGTGAAGGATCCACAGGTCACGGTGTTTGTCACCGAATATGCTACACAGGGAGTTTCAGTGCTGGGTGAAGTGAAGACGCCGGGGATCTATCCGGCTTTCGGGACGCACAATCTGGTTGACTATATCTCCCTTGCGGGTGGCCTGACGCCACTAGCTGGCTCCAATATCACCATTACTCACGTCAGTCATCCTGACGACCCTGAGCACGTAAAGATCTCATCTAGCGCGGCTTCCAGGCCGCTGAATAATCCGGAAATCGTGCCTGGCGATTCCATTTTCGTAGAGAAAACGGGGCTCATCTACGTGATCGGCGACGTCGTCCGTCCGGGTGGGTTTCCCATGGACCATGACGACCACCTCACAATTCTTCAGGCGATAGCTTTGGCGCAAGGAACGACTTACACTTCCAAACAGGGTTCCACAATTATTATCCGCACGACTCCGAAAGGGCACGAAGAGATCCCGGTTGATCTAAAGAAGATCCTTGAGGCGAAAGCTCTCGATCAGCTACTTCAAGACAATGACATCCTATATGTACCCCAGAGCGGAACAAAAGTTGCCCTGAAGAGCGTTGGAACTCTTCTGCCAATCGCTGCGAACGCGACGATTTATAGAATCCCGTGAGTTGCCCCAGAGCGAAGAGATTTCGAGCAGTGTTAACGAAGTTGATGGACTGCTTGTTCTCAATGGCGTAAAATACAGATCAGTAATTAATACAGTAGTATTTAATGACTATAAAATCTAACAGTAAACTCTTACTGGCTGTGACGTCGCCCCTTTCCTGGGTCTTCTATAAAGGGCTTGTTGGTCACCTTCGTAAGACGGGCTTCGATCCGATACTGCTTTCTTCCCCGGGACCAAACCTGAGAGAGACCGCGGAAACGGAAGGCGTGCCGTATGTCACGGTGCCCATGGAGCGAGAAATTGCTCCTATTAAAGACTTAATCTCTTTGTACAAGTTGTTCCGAGCAATCCGCCGGATCCGCCCGGATATCGTCGACGCGAGCACACCTAAAGCGGGCCTATTGGTAGGTATAGCAGCGTGGCTTGCTCGAGTGCCGTGCCGTGTCTACAGCCTGCACGGACTGCGCATGGAGACGGCCACTGGGTTCAAACGATGGTTGCTTCGCTGCACCGAACGAATTGCTGTTGCGTGCTGCCATCAGGTCTTTTGTTTGAGCCCCAGTCTTCGAGCGCGTGGGATCGCTCTTGATCTGCTCTCCCCGGAGAACACGGTCGCACTCATCAACGGGGGTTTTGGAGTGAACCTGGAACAATTCTCTCCAAAGCCTCGGGGCTCGGTCGAAACAGAAAATCTGCGCAGTCAATTAGGAATCGCAGCAGGCTCCTTAGTCATTGGCTTCGTCGGTCGCTTTGTACGAGACAAGGGAATCCTGCAGCTTTTGGAAGCTTTTCAGATATTGCGTAAGACATATCCGGAGCTTAGCCTGCTAATGGTCGGAGGCTTCGAGGATGGCGATCCGGTGGACCGCAAACTTCGAAACTATATGGAAACTACGCCCGCGATCATTCGGCCGGGATTCATGCCTAACACGGCCCCATATTTCGCGCTCATGGATGTCTTTGTACTGCCCACATACCGCGAAGGTTTCGGACAAGTCTCCATCGAAGCTCAGGCCAGCGGAGTACCGGTGGTTACCACTGCTGCTACTGGGGCCATCGATTCCGTTATTGACGGAGTCACCGGGATTGTCGTGCCGATTCGAGACTCTCAGGCTATTGTCGACGCCGTGGGCAAACTTCTGGCAGATCCAGAGCTTCGCCAACGTATGGGTCGACTGGGGCGCGAATGGGCTGAACAAAAGTTCCGCCCGCAGGTCGCATGGGACGAACGCGGCGAACTGTACAAAGAATTAGTGTCGCACACAGTGCCGAGCTCAAGGATACCGGCGCAGGAAGATCGGCCCACGCGGCAAAGCTTTGGCCAGCTAAAGGAGGAAGGCGGCAACGTTCTCAGCAACCTTGGCAGGACCTCGACGAACAGTCCCATGAGAGTCCTGCACGTCACCAAGACTTCAGATGCATCGGTTTGGGCAGTACTCCAAGCCACCCAACTCGTCAAGGAAGGGATCGAAGTCCATGCTGTCCTTCCGAGTGCAAAAGGCGCAGCTGTCGATGCCTGGCAGACTTCGGGAGCTAAACTACATTTCCTCGATTGCAGCGTGCCGATTCATACCCCCACAGCTCTCCTTCAGACGGCGTCAAACATCAGGCGTCTAGTCGGAAGTATACGCCCCAATCTGATTCACACTCATCACGTCACAACCACCTTGATGATGCGTCTTGCCCTGGGGAAAAACCACCCTACACCCCGACTCTTCCAGGTGCCCGGACCGCTTCATCTTGAACATTGGCATACCCGCAATCTTGAGATTGCGCTGGCAGGCGAAAATGACTCTTGGATCGCAAGCAGTCGTTTCATCTCGCAGCTTTACGAGGGGGCTGGCATTGCCGCAAACAGACTCTTCTTGAGTTACTACACAACAGATACGACCTTATTCTCGGACGTTCGCACCGGATACTTGAGGCACAAGCTTCATCTGCCAGATCACGCTCTGATCGTCGGAAATATCAATCTGATTTACCCGCCCAAAAGATATCTGGGACAGCGCGTTGGATTGAAATGCCACGAAGACATCATCGAGGCAATCAGAATCGTGCAACTCAAGCGAAAAGGCGTGTGGGGCGTCCTGGCGGGTGGAACTTTCGGAGCATCGGACGCATACGAACGTAAACTTCGCGCCATGGCTCACGAAAAGGGAAACGGAAGAATTCTGATGCCCGGCAAGCTCAGTCCTCAGGAAGTTGCCTGGAGTTGGCCGGATTTCGATTGTGCGGTGCACGTGCCGCTGTCGGAGAATTGCGGTGGAGTTGTCGAGGCGCTCTTGTCGGCTGTCCCAACCGTGGCCGGCGAGGTAGGAGGCTTACCCGAGGTTGTGCAAGAGGGTCGAACGGGAAAGCTAGTCCCCATCCGCAGGCCGCAGCTACTGGCCGACGCGATACACAGTGTTTTTGATAACTACAATGAATTCCGCCAGCTGGCGAAGCAAGGCCTGCAACTAGCAAATACGATGTTCGATCCGGGGCGGTGCAGCGCGGAAGTCTTATCAATTTATAGGCACGTGTTGTTCGGCGAGCCCAGGCCGGCCGCTTTCAACTCGGAGCAGTTCTTGGTTTCGCATGCAAACCCCATGCTCATTAGAAAGCAATCGCATGCTCCGGCTGTAGGTCTGCAAGCCTCGATATCGTGATGTTCTGGAAAGACCCGCCATTGCCAAATAACAAGAGAATTTTCGATTTTGTGCTTAGCGGCATAGCCCTTGTCGTCCTGTCGCCCTTGCTCTTCATGGTTGCAATTCTTGTTTGGCTGACTTTGGGCAGGCCGGTGTTCTTTAGTCAAACGCGGCCCGGGCTGAAGGCCACGCCATTCACAATACTCAAGTTTCGCACCATGAGTAACGCGTGCGGAACGGCCGGGGAACTCTGGCCAGATTCGCAGCGGCTGACCTCGTGCGGCCGTTTTCTTCGCAGCACCAGTCTCGATGAGCTGCCCGAATTGATCAACGTGATTCGTGGCGACATGAGTTTGGTGGGCCCACGCCCCCTACTATCTAAATATTTGGCATATTACACGACTGAACAGATGCGAAGGCACGAAGTCAAACCGGGCATTACGGGGTGGGCGCAAATCAATGGCCGGAATGCTCTCGAATGGGATCAGAAGTTCGCACTTGACCTCTGGTACGTTGACCACCAGAGTTTCGGCCTCGATTTGCGCATTCTCTTAAGAACAGCGTGGTTGGTTATCAAACGCGAAGGAATTGCGCAGCCTGGCCACGCAACTATGCCTGAATTTGCGGCTGCGCAAGCCGGCCAGAGGAAAGAACATGCTTGATGCGCAGCAATACGATTTCTGCGGATGAAAGAGCCTTGCGTTCAAGCGCAATTGTAGGCTCCCTGGATCTGCATCCGTCACCTAACAACTCAGATTCCTAGCTCCGCCGCAGTTCGACGTGCACCTCCCGGATGGAAGTCTTTAAATGGCTTACATAATTTCTACAGAACTGCAGACATCAGAACACAACCTGATGACATCTCCCGTGAAAAACAGTTTCGAGATGCCTCGGCGTGGGGATTTGGCAAATCTGGCTCGTCGGGGACTGGGGTGGTCCTTCGCACTTCAATTTGGAAGATACGCGGTCTCCATGGCCAGCACAGCCGTCTTGGCGAGGCTGGTTTCTCCTGGCGACTATGGATTGCTGGCAATGGTTGCAACCATCACTGTTTTGGCCCAGGCGATTTCTGATTTCGGCCTATCTTGGGCAACGGTGCAGAGGGAACAACTCGATCGCAATCAAATCGACTCACTTTTCTTCATGAACTGTGCTTTTGGACTTTTTTTAACCATTATTTGTTTTCTAATCGCGCCTTACGTCGCAAGGTTCTACCACCATGCGGAGCTTACAAAGATTGTGATCGCCTGCAGCGGGGTACTCCTCTTGTCCGCTGTAGCAGTTCAACCGACTGCGTTGTTGCGACGCCAAATGAAGCTTAAGGAGCTTAGTGCATGCGCTCTCTGGTCTTTAACGATCTCCGCAGTCATTAGCATGTTTCTGGCCTGGCTGGGCTTTGGATATTGGGCACTGGTGGCTCAACTAGTCCTTCAACAGGTAATCGCTACCGTTCTTTCATTTCCGATGAGCAGATACTATCCAAGACTCCCTCTGAACTTCTTAAATATCGGAACGCTTTTGACATTTGGCGGATACTCAGCAGCGTACGGAATAGTTAACTATTTTGCCCGCAATTTGGACAACGTATTGATCGGAAAAGTCTGGGGTGCAGTCGCGCTGGGATACTATTCGCGCGCCTACTTTTTGATGACGCTTCCCGGCATGCTTGTGATTGCAGGATTCAGCGGCGTTCTCATTCCATCGCTCGCCTCCTTGCGCAAGGAACCGGATCGAATGCAGTCGGCATATCTCCGCGCAATTCGGCTAATCACTGTGTTGGGCTGCTCCGTTGCCGTGGGCTTGGCGGCGACTGCGACGGAAGCTGTTGAGTTAGTGTACGGGCCCAAGTGGCATGCGGTCGTGCCAATCATGCTATGGCTCTCGGCGGCAAGCATTCTGCAGCCCATACAAAACACGGCTCAATGGCTCTATATTGTTGCGGAACGCGGCCGTGGCATGTTCTTGATGGGTCTGCTTGTCGCAGGATCGGCTGTTCTGGCTTTTGCTTTGAGTATTCGCTTTGGACCGGTTGCCGTCGCGCGCTCTTACGCAATCTCCAATACGATCATCGCGTTTCCGGTCCTTCTTATGGCACATCGGGCTTGTGGCTTACATATCAAGAAAACGATCGCCGAGTCTGCGCCACTGGTCCTCTGCGCCCTCATTATGGGAGCAGTTGTCTATCTTGTCGGAATTGGGCTCAACTGCGTCGGGGCAGGACTTCACGCCCGGCTCGCAATGAAGGTGATCGTTGGAATCGGCGCTTATGCGGGTTGTCTGCGGCTACTCGCTTATCGGACCTATGCCGAAATTCTGGCATACGCACCTGTCTCTATAACTCAGTCATGAACATAGGATTCGTCTGCCACGAAATACCACCTGCCCCCACTGGGGGAATCGGCATACTTACGGCCGAACTGACGCGGGGTCTCATAAAATTGGGGCACTGCGTTCACATCGCATCCTTGGACAACGCTGCACAAAAGGATAGCTGCGAAGTTGTTTCATCGGCACTAACGATCCATCGCTTGGCGGGCGGCCAAGGTCGCGTGCGCGGCTATCTCAATCGTCTCCGGCTCTTTCTTCTCATCCGCAGGCTGGCAGCGGCGCGAAGCATTGACATCGTCGAAGTGCCCGATTTTGAAGGATGGAGCGCCGGGTGGCGGCATTTGCCAATACCTGTTGTGGTGCGCCTCCAGGGCTCCGTAACTTATTTTGCTAACGAAATGAGTACCTTGCCTAATGCCTCGATGAAATTTCTGGAACGCATAGCGCTCCGTCGAGCAGACCATGTGATCTCCGTCAGCCGCTACACCGCCGACAGGACGGCCGAGGTATTCGGCCTTAGTTTGTCGCCAACTGTGATTCACAACAGCGTTCTTTTGCCGGATATGGCAAAGGTGAAGAGCGATTACGGAAGTCGCGACCTCGTCTGTTACAGCGGAACTCTCGTTCAGAAGAAAGGCGTGTTTTCCTTAGCTCGGGCTTGGCCATTCATCAAACAGCGTCGCCCGAAGGCCAGATTGATGATGATTGGAAGAGATGGACGTCATGGGGCCCGTTCTTCTGTTGAAGTGATCCGGGAACTAGCCGGAAGACATGCAGATTCAATCGACATTGTGGGTCACAAACCCAAGGTGGAAGTGGAAGCTTTACTGAGCACTGCGGATGTCGCCGTGTATCCCTCCTATAGTGAGGCCTTTGCGCTCGCACCGATGGAGTCAATGGCCCTCAGAGTTCCCACGATCTACTCAACTCGGGCCAGCGGCCGTGAACTCATGCGACATGGAGTGGATGGCTGGTTATGCGATCCGGACAACACCGAACAATTGGCTGACCAGATCGCAACTCTGCTTGCGGACGAATCTCTGCGACATAGATTGGGCCACGGAGGGCGGCTTCGAATCAGCGAAACCTTTTCCCATGACAAGTTCCTTCAAGCAAATATTGACCTTTATCAGCGGTGCATCAAAGAGCGATATGAACTCTCGGGATTGACAACAGAATCGCTCCTCATTCCGCGCTCTCCGGAATCGATTTAAATGAACACTCCTGCCCAAATTGGCGGATACGAGACGAACCTCGATGTGGTGCGGGCAATCGCAGTGCTGATGGTGGTCTGCGCGCATCTGGGGTGGTTTTTCGGAGGCGTGCACATCGGTTTCTTTGAATTCTCTCTGCTTGGTCGGCTAGGTGTCGTAATTTTCTTTGTGCACAGCGGAATTGTGAATTTGTCTTCGATTGAGAGACACGCTCGAAAGCATGGAGAACGGCGTCTCTTCTGGGCCTTCATGCTCAGGCGATGTCTTCGCATCTATCCACTTTCGGTTTTTGTGGTATCCGTGATTTATCTAACTCACATTCCAGTAGCGCACGTTAATAATTGGATGACTACGATTGGAAATCATCCAAGGGCAGAGCTCATCCCCAGTCTCTTGCTGACGCAGAATTTCGTACAGTTTGACCAGATTCTGGAGCCGTTGTGGAGTCTGCCCTACGAGATTCAGATGTACTGCTTTTTTCCAATGATCTATCTCGCGATTCGTCGTTTCAATTCAGGAAAGATTCTAATATTTGCCTGGGCACTATTGGCCACCGTGGAACACGTGATTTCGCCTCACATCGCCAAGCACGGAAATCCGGGACACATATTTGCTCTTCCAGACATGCTCTTTTATTTCTTGTGGTTCCTCGCTGGGTTGTATGCATACAAGGAAATGCAGACCTCAAAACGAGTCCTGCCATTTTGGGCCCTGCCAACACTTTTAGGATTCATGTGCCTCGCGTGCGTGCTCTCCTATGACCATAACAAGTTCATGTTCCTAAGCCTATGTCTAGGCCTCGCACTTCCTTATATTCAGAGCTGCGAAATCGGGCGCCTGAATCGCGCTTGCGGATGGATTGCCAAATATTCTTACGGAATCTATTTGCTTCACGACCCTGCGATCTGGCTGGCCTTCGTTCGATTCAGCCACACTCCTCTCGTCGTACGCATGGGCCTCTTTGTCCTAGCTACATTTGGCGGCAGCGTCCTTCTCTATCATCTTCTTGAACATCCCATGATTTCGGTTGGCAACAGGGCAGCTGCCGCCATCAGCAGAACAAAGGCCACTGGCAAAGCGCGGGCCGCTTTGCCGATCCCCGAAATAGCCGTATGAATCGCTCCGTTCTAATCGTGACTCCGTTCTTCGCCCCGCAGAACCATGCGGCCGTCTTCCGTGCTCACAAATTGGCAAAATATCTTCCCCAGTTTGGCTGGAAACCAGTTGTTCTTACCGTGGACACGCAGTACGAATACAATGAAGACGCCGGCCTGCTCACTGACCTCTCTCCTGAAGTGGAGATTCTCCGCGCGAGGTATATCGAGCCAACACTGAGGGGTATGCGCATGGCGTTGGGGGGACGCGACCGCACTTTCAAGGGGCTCAAAACCGAATCCTCCATTCAAAATCAGACGGTGTCACGAACCAGAAAGACGATCGCCACCCGCGCATACCACTATTTGTTAAGGAACTGGCTTCACTCTCCCGATGCTCACTGGACCTGGGCTAAGACCGCCACCTCCATGGCAAAGACGATCATGAAAGCGCGCGACATTCGCCTCGTCTTTACCACCGCTCCTCCGCTTTCCTCGTTGCTGATTGGTGATTCGTTGCACAGGAACGGGGCCGCCTGGGTAACCGATTTTCGTGATCCAATTGCCTACACTCAGCAATTAACAAGCGAAGCTGCACAAATTCACCATTTTCAGAGAAACATTATTCGCCATGCTCTCGCGAACGCTGACGCGATTACGCTGGCCGCTTCCAGTACTGTCAGCATTTATCGGGACATGTTTGGAATCAGGGGAGTGGATCCCGTCTTTATCCCCACGGGAATTGATCAGGACGTCGTAGGAGACCAGCAGCCCGCCTCAAGTGAGGATCGTCCCTATCTGCTTTTTGCGGGCGAGATATTACCTGAGTTCGATGCATTGTTTTGGGAAGCGCTAGCGAAGGCGGTAGAGAATCCCGCCGTAAAGAGCAAAGGCATCAAGGTGTTGATTGTCGGCACCCTCGCTCTGAATCGTCCGCGGTTGGCTCCAGTTCTTGAAAAGTATGGTCTCTGGGAGCATGTCGAGTTCCGAGATCAAATGCCCCAGCGCGAAGGATACAAATTATTGCGGACCGCGCTTGCTGGCCTCTTGGTTCCTGGTGCTCATTCACGCTGGTGGACAAATGCCGCCAAAATGACTGACTACATCGGAATGCGCAAGCCGGTCCTCGCAGTTGTCCCGGACCCTTCCGAAGCCCGCACAGCGTTGACCCGCAGCCGACTCGGCATTTTTCTAGACGGCTCCCTAGACAACCGCGCGAGGATCCTTGGTGACTTCTTGTTGGGACGACACGCCCTGCCAGTTCCTGATGACAGCGAATGCGAACGATATACAGCCCGTCGTCAAGTACAGACCTTCGCGGACCTATTCGAATCCCTTTCGGCACGCACTAACAGGTGCAGACAATGAAGGTTTGCACTGGGCTCTCGTTCGCCGCATTCCTTATCCTGCTGGGATGTAGCAAGAATTTTGCCGCATCGCTGGAGGGCGTTAGCTCCAGAAGCTATTACATTTCTTCGAGCTCCGGGAATGACAACAATGATGGTGAGAGTCCCGAGAGACCGTGGCAACACCTATCGAAGATCTATTGGAAGTCAACCTCCGCGGAACCATTCCAACCGGGCGACAGCATCTTGTTGAGACGTGGAGATCAGTGGGACGGGCAGATTCGCCTGCAAGCCAATGGCACAGAGCAGAAGCCAGTTAGGATCGGCGCCTATGGGGAAGGCCAGAAGCCCTTGCTATACGGGGATAATCCGCAAATCCATTGGGAGGCCGTTGCAGGCCATCTAGGAATCTACACAGCGGATATGGGCCTTGGAAGTGTGCTCGGGTCAATTTTCGTAGAGGGCAAGACCGTAAGAGCTATCTATCCAGGCGGATCATTGAACCGGAGCGAATACTTGGAAGCGTTTATCGCCGAACTGCAGTCCGGAACACTGGCGGGACAGTATGAAGGACGGCTGTGGGTTCGGACGCACGAAGGCGAAACGCCAAATGGAAAAATTCGGGTATTCCGGTCTGCGGGAGTTATGCTTGCCAATTCCAGCTACGTCCGGATCGAGAATCTCGACATCGAGCGCTTTTATACCGGCATGGACATTACGAATTCCCATGACATGCTTGTTGATCACAACGACATTCAAGATGTTCTCGGGATCGGTATCTATCTGCGATCAGGAGATGTCAACTGCCGAGTGGAGAGCAATACAGTCTTCCGCGGCGGGAACACAGCTCTTTATGTTTTGAAAGGTTCCAACAATACATTTCGCGACAATTGGGTTTCGCGTGTTGAAAACAAAATCCTCGGCATTCAGGTGGGTGGGGACGCGATGGGAGTCGGCTTGCAAGAGTCGAAGCATAGCCTGGTTGAGTACAATTACTTTGCGCGCAGCGGCGGCATGGACTTTTATTACGAGCAAGACAGCATAGTTCGGTACAACTTTCTTGATCGAGTCCGGTCCGCGGGCGCGCCGCATGGTGTAAATCTGAGTCTTTACGGAAATATTTATAACCTCGGGGGAGTGGCCGGGGCGAGGGGGTCTACCGGCATAAACGCAGGCATCACAGGTCCGGGAATCATCGTCGTTTTTAATAACACCATATTTAACGCCTATGCATATTCTCTGATGGGGTCTTCCGACAAGGGAGGCAAGATCGTTTTCTCAGACAACATAGTCTCCTCGGCAGTCGCCGGAAGCGCAATGACCCTTTTCGGAGCGAATGTGGTATCCACTCACAACTGTTTTTATGCTCCGGGCGAACCGGTGTTCAGTTATTCCAAAGCTAAATTTCCTTCTCTCAAATCGTACCAAGCACAAAGTGGGCTGGATAGCGATTCGATTTTCGCTGATCCACAGTTTCTCAGTGCCATGCCAGTGACTCCGCTCGGCTTTCAGCCAAGCTCAACTTCAGGATGTAACTCTCCCGCTTCAAATGTTGCCTTGGCGGACGCTGCCAACGGCCGCACCTTCGATCACGACCGTGAAGTTGCAGGCTCACCCATCATCGGAGCATTGCGCGTTGACCAGCCATCGCGTCCCACAAGTCCTCCCTTGCAGTCGTGTAAATCTGACTGTCTTAAACGCACCTTTACCGTTCCGGTTGGAGTTTATCTTGTGCGAGTGAGGTTCGTCTCAGCGGTGCTGGATCATAAGCAAGATGTCAGTCTTGTATTAAATGGCAGAAGAGTTGCAGCAGAATTCGATTCTTCTGCACCTGCTGGCCCGGATGCGCTTCTCCGCTATTTTCTAGTACGCCCTGATGGGAACTCGATCGCGCTTGCAACGGACGCTAACACGGACATCTCCGTCGTCTCCGACGTGGACGTCATTGCGTTTGACGCACGTCACGGTGACGGGACCCAGGTAATCCCCTGGTAGTTCTCAACCATTACGGAGAGAAATTCAAACGGAGCGAGCCTCTGTCGTCCCACGTGTAATGAAATGTTGCTAAAGCCAACCAATCCTTCCCCCGGCGGTCCGAACCAAAAAATCGAGCGGCGTACCAACCAATACGAAACAGCCGATGTTTCGATGTCTACCCGGAAACCGACATTCGCACACCCGCGAGATCGAAGCAGTCTCGTTCTGTTCGCGTATGAATATCCACCAGTGTCTGGCGGGATCGCTAGACTGTGCGCGGAGATCGGCAGGATATTTCAACAGGATCAGGTTAACGCAATTGTCCTCACGCAGAATACCTCTGCAGCCGTTCTAGACACCGGCTTGCCCCAGAGACGCGTTGATCCCCGACGCCCTATTCGCGAGTGGCAGGCGCTTAGTTGGCTGCGGAAGCGCAGGCGGGAACGTCCCAATAGTCGGCAACCAATAATTTGTGGAGTTTGGTACCCGGAAGGATTGATCGCATATCTCGCGGGCGTCCGCCCGCTGGTCATCCTCGCACACGGAGCAGAACTCTTACCGCCTGTGAGCCGCTGGCGACGGTCACTTTGGAGTGCCTTGCAGCGTCTGGTGTTGGAAAGCGCAAACCTCGTGATTGCCAACAGCGAATACACCAGGGAACTCGTATCCAAGGCGGCTCCCAAAGCACGCGTGGAAGCAATCCCGTTGGCGGTCGACCCTGATCGCTTTGCACCTGGGGACCGTGCAACTGCTAAATCGAAATTCGGAGTCGCGGGCAAGCGAGTGCTCTGTACGGTGTCGCGCATCGAGCACTACAAAGCCCATGACACAGTATTACGCGCTATTGCAAAACTTACTTTGGATGAGCGCGAACAGGTCGTATATCTGGTCATCGGCAGAGGCCAGCACGAGCCGGAATTGAGAAAACTCACGATCGAACTTGGAATCGAATCCTCAGTGCGCTGGTGGGGATTCGTTTCTGAGGAGGATTTGCCTCAAGTCTATTGGGCCTCCGACCTGTTTGTACTCTGCACCAGAAATGCTCCCGAAGAGCGGGCGGTTGAGGGGTTCGGCCTAGTTTTCCTGGAGGCTCAATCTTGCGGTATCCCGGTAGTCGGGACACGAAGCGGCGGAATTCCGGATGCAATTCGCGAAGGGCAGAGTGGATGGCTGATCGAGCAGGACGATACCGAGAGCCTTGCCAATATCATTCGTAACCTCGTGCATTCGCCAGAATCATTTCGCGCCGTGGGAAAGCAGGCTCGTGAGCGCGTTCTTCGCGAGAGCACTTGGGAGGTTTACGGTGGACGTTTGTCTTCAGCCTTGAAAAATAGGGGCATTTTTCATGAGTAGGCTCGCAACGAAGGCGAGTTCTAGTTGTCGAATTCCTTCGCTAGATGGGTTGCGTGCCGTTTCCATTTTCATGGTTGTGGTTGGGCACGCTAGTGGAACTATCAAAGCGTCCGGCTTCGGCACTTCCATGCTCCTCAGCTTTTTTGGGCAAGGCCGCCTTGGGGTTTCAATTTTTTTTGTCATCAGCGGTTTTCTTATCACAATTCTGCTTGCGCACGAGCAGTCCGCGACGAATTCCATCGACCTTAAGAATTTTTATGTACGGCGAGCGTTTCGGATTTTTCCCGGTTTTTACGCGTACTGGCTGGTTGCATTAGTGCTGACGCTGCTCGGGTATATTCACGTGACGCGGGCTGAACTGCTTAGTGCAGCTATCTATGTATGGAATTACGTTCCGCATAGCGTGGACACTTGGTTTCTTGGACATACGTGGTCTTTGAGTATTGAGGAGCAGTTCTATCTGCTCTGGCCGGTAATCTTGAAGTGGGCAGGTCCCAAACGGGGGAAGTGGATCGCCCTTTTCATAGTCATTTGTTCTCCATTCATCCGGGTGGGATCGTATTACCTTTTTCCCTCCACCCGGCCGAGGATCGGAATGATGCTTCAGGGTCGCGCGGATTCGTTAATGATCGGCGCCTTATTGGCGCTGGTATCTTTAAATCAGGAACATCTGAACATCCTGAAGAGAGTGGCGCGGTCATGCCTGATTCCGATTGCATCCGTATGTTTTATCGGGATCGATTCACTGCTAACCCGGCAGTTCAAGGGTGCGTACTCGCTCTCAGTCGGTTTCTCGTTGCAGAATTTAGTGATCGCCCTTCTGATCGCGCATGTTGTTTTTTACGACAAGACCACTCTAGGGAGAATTCTGAATAATCCCGTAGTCGCGCACTTCGGCATCATCTCCTATAGTTTGTACCTTTGGCAGCAGCTATTCCTGACTCCAAAGAATACGACGCTCACGGGAATATTCCCCCTGAGCCTTGTATTTGCTTTTCTGACTGCTGAACTCTCCTACTATTGTCTGGAAAAACCCTTCTTGCGTTGGCGCAAGCGCTTCTCGAGTGTCCCACGCGATGTGCAGCCAGCGGAGCCAAGCGTAGAAGAGCAGAAAACAGAACTACTCATAACACCGGTTTCCGCATGAGTGCGACATCCGCCGTGGACCAAAAGAAGCAGGGAATGTCGATCGTGGTTCCCACTTTGAACCGTGGGTCCTGCTTGATCGACACGCTAAACGATCTGCTCGACCAGGACCATCGGCCGATCGAGATTCTCGTCGTCGATCAATCGAGTGCGGAAGATGGTGTGCTTTTAAATCTGTGTCGTGAACATCCTAAGTTGATTTCATATCATCGAGTGCAGTTTCGTGGACTCCCCCTCGCGCGCAATTACGGCTGGCAGCGAGCAAGATACGACACCATAGTTTTTGTCGATGATGACATACGGTGCGGGCGTTCGTTGATAAGCGAACATCTCCGGGGACTGTCGCAGCCAAATGTAGGTATGGTTGCAGGTGGCGTTGACGAGCGAATATCTCCAGACAACTGCAGTGGACCGCCCGGACGGTTCAATTCGTGGACCGCAACTCCCGTTCGAAGTTTTGGGGCAAACGGCACCTGCCTCGTCCAGCATGTCGCCGGCTGCAATTTTTCTGTTACCCGCTCCGTCCTGCAGGCAGCGGGAGGGTTTGACGAAGCACTTGCCGTTGGGGCGGCGCTTTACGAGGAGACTGAGTTGTGTATGAGGGTCCGAAAATGCGGCTTCGATATTTATTTCAACGGTGATGCTCGGCTTCATCATCTGGCAGCCGCGAACGGCGGATGCAGGGTTCCGGACATCCCAAGCTACATGCGCTCGCTGGCGCACAACCGTGCCATCCTCATCGAACGCCACTTGCGATGGTTTCAAACCCCAGTGGCCTATTTCAGGCTTTTTTTACTCTTCATTTCTTATGCGGCCCACTACCGCACTCTGGATATTTTCCGTACCGGAATTGCAGGACTATTAGCCGGCCTTCGAGCCGCCAAACAACCCCCGATTTGCGGCAACCACACGACTGGCGTCCAGGCATGAACCGACTCTGGCTTTTCTTCTTTCCATTGCTTTTTATACCTAACATAGGCCTCTCCCATCAAACCGCTTTTGGCACATTGGAAGTCTCGGACTGGCTGATTGTGCCGTTTATCATTTTGTTGCTGATTGCTCCGTCTGCCAAATATGAGCAGCATTCCCGTAGATTCAACCCACTCTTATGGGGCTTTCTGGGATGGGCGCTGTTGTCGACCTTGTCGATTCATTTTCGCTATCAGTATATAAGCGATATCCCGGTTCTTGTCGGATGTGGTTTGAAACTCGCCAGACTCGTGCTCTACACGCTCGCGAGCCTTCTCATCGCAAGAAAGCTCTCAGATCCTAGAGTACGAACGGAGTGGCTGTGGTCATTACTTATTGCTTTGCTCGTCCTTAGTGTTGGCTTGTTGGCAAGCAAGGGCGATGCAAGTGCTCAACCAACCGACGCCCTCGGAGGTTATAAGTCCTATAACATCATTATCGTGTCACAAGCGATCCTGTGCACCTATATAGCCGGCTTGTGGATAGATAGTGGAGGCAGCCGCAGGTGGAATCTAAGCGCTGTGTTAGTAGTTGGATTCGCAATATGTTCTGTGCTGCTATCAAGCTCGCTGACCACTCATGGACGCGGAGGATGGGTCGCATTCATTGCGGGATTTGGATACATTTTTGTCAAGAAAACGCAGAACCTAAAGATCGTGATTATGATTGTCGTTATTGGCTCCGCATCTATCCTCGCATACGAAGCTCTTCCTACCTTTAAATCTCTTGTGGATCTGACGCTTTTGCCGACCGAAACCTCAGGTTCTCAATCAGTGGACGACGGAGGCCGTATCGCGACGTGGGCGCACGAGCTTCCCAAGCTCATTAATTCACCGCTGTTGGGCACGGGCTTTTACCATCGCGGAGACACTTCTGGCTTGTGGGAAACCGGATCCCATAACTTTTTTATTCAAATGTTCTTGGAAACTGGAATTGTAGGTGGAGTCCTAGTGATATCGATTTTTGCTATCGCCTGGCAACAAGCGGGCTTCTCGATTGTTGTTCGAAACAAAATCGGAGTCGCAACTCGAGCGTCTTTGGTCACGGCGATAGCCGGCGGAATGAGTGGGGAGTATTACTATGGCGGAATCGGTGTGCTGGTCCTGTTAGCGGTGCTTGCGGTTGCCGGTTCTCTGCCTGTTTCAAGGGTGGTTGCGCCTGAGACCGACCCTGCGCGCTCGATACCGGCGAAATGGCAGACAATTCAATAATGCCACTGATCTCGGTGGTAATGCCCCTTTTCAACGCAGCCGACACACTTCTCCTTGCACTTGCATCTCTCCAGGCGCAGGCTTGCGAGGATTGGGAGTGTATTGTGGTCGATGACGGTTCAACGGATAATCCTGAGCGCATCATTCGAGCCCTTTGCGACCCCAGAATTCAGTATCACCCATTGGACCGCAACAGAGGGCGTGGATATGCGCGTCAATGCGGTTTAGAGATTGCGCGCGGCAGATACATTGCATTTCTCGATGCTGACGATTGGGTCTACCCACATAAATTGCGCGAACAGATGGAGTTGCTCGAGTCCGAGCCCGACGTTGCGTTGGTGAGCACGGGCATGGCTATCTCGAACGCGAGCGACCAGTTGGTGGGTGTGCGAAATACACCTAAAAAAGCTCCCCTTATTCATGCTCCCATGAGGCATGTTGGCATGCCGCCTTTTGCATTTGCACCCACAATGATAGTCGCTAAGCTCGCGAAGAAGACCGGGTTTGATCCATCCTTTCCGATTGCGGAAGACGTTGACTTTCTTTTGCGGGCACTCGCAGGCGAGCGATATGCCATTTTGCCCAGTCCTTTGTACGTTTATCGTGAACCTGGTTCGGCAACCTTTCCAAAAGTTAAGTCTGCACTGGATTACTGTTGCCAGATGTTCGCAAAACAATTCCATGATCATCCACTAGCGAGCAGTATCCAAATCGCGAAAGCGCGAGGGAAACAATGTATCTACTACTCGGCCTTTGCATTCGGACTGTGGGATTACATGATCGCGCGCCGCTCTCAAACTCCCAACGGAACGGATCGCCAGCAATATCAGAATGCGTGGAAGATCATTTCTGAAATAGCGGCTGGCTACGAAGTTGCTGCCTGAGCGCTTCATGGTAACTCCAAATCCAGCAACACCAAGCCTCCAGGCCAGGGCGGATGGTGGGGATTCGGTACGCCCACCCCACAAGCCCCGAGTTCTTCAGATCCACGGGACAAATCGGAGCGTCGAAGGACCATGATGAAAGTGGAGTCATGAAAGTACAGAGGATTGCCATTATTGGTGCTGGAGGGATGGCTCGGGAAGTTGCCTCCACTCTGGCCCGAATTAATCAATCTGAGCGCCGATTCGAGCTAGTGGGTTACGTGGTCAGCGAACTCTCCAGCTTAGGAGAGCGGGATAGCCGGGATCTCGTGGTAGGGGACTTCCAATGGCTAGAGCGGCATCGAAGTTCGGTAGACGCCCTGGCTTTGGGCGTCGGTTACCCTTCAGTCCGTTTCTGCCTCGCTGAAGAATTGAGTGCTCGGATCAGAGGATTTCCGTGGCCCGCAATTGTTGATCCAACCGCCGTCATCGACATGGCTTCGGCCGACCTTGGGGAAGGCTGTTTTGTCGGAGCGGGTGTGGTTGCAACGGTGAACCTCGTTTTGGAGCCTTTTGCACTCTGCAATTTCGGCTGTACCTTGGGACACGAAGTTCGCATAGGCCGCTGCTCCGTGGTTAATCCCGGAGCCAATATTTCTGGGGGCGTGACAATTGGGGAGAGCGCGCTAATCGGTACCGGGGCACAAGTCTTGCAGTACCTCCGCGTAGGCTCGGGTGCCATAGTGGGAGCGGGAGCAGTGGTTACTCGACACGTCCTAGCAGGAAGCACAGTACTTGGTATCCCTGCCCGGGCGCAGAACGCCGACGGTATGGAGTCAGCCGGTCTGACCGAGGCTCCCCGAGCCTCGAAGAACAGCTAACAAGGATCAAACAAGGGCATCTGCCCTCAGACTTCGCGAGGCCGAGGGCCATGTCTTGGTCGAGACCACTCCATCCTAGCGATTACAATCAAGTTGTTTAGTGTTTTAGTTGTTCGTTTTTGATATTGCTCGCTTCAAATCTTCAAACGCAGTCTTCCTGTGTTCTTCGGGATCCCCAAGATCCAAGGTTCCACGGAGGTGCCAACCTCCACATCGTTTTACGGCCCTTTGTCCAGATCCAGGACAATGTTGTGGATTCCGGACATCCCAGGCAATGGCCGTCCAGTCTTCCATCCCCACGTGTCGACAAAGTCCTTCTAATCAGCAACTAGAGAACATGTGTGGTCTGTAATTCGACATCGAGATTGTGGCTAGCCGATTGCATTAATGATAAAGCCGATTGGGTGTCGCGGTGAGATGTGACTTCTCCTAAGGTGGCTGCGAAATTTAAACGTTAGTGCAGGAATAACCTTAGATGTTGTTTCGGAAATCAGAGCGCTTCGCTAGGGGATACATGGCTTATAGCCCCCAGACTCGTGTTCCTAGACATTTAACTCCTCAAAATGGCTCCGTCGAGCGTCCAATGCGATTCCTGCTGACGAGTAATTATTTGCGAGTAGCTCTGCAGCAATCCGCGCCATCATTTGACCTCAGAGTTAAATTCGAGTGCTCAGGGCTCGCTAGCTGGGGGGTTGATGTCTGATTTTGACGCCCTCCGGTCCGATCTTACGCAAAAGCCCTGCCAAATCATTGGGGAAGGCGAAATGGCAGAGAGAATTCGTGGGTTCGATTGGGGACGAACTCAGGTCGGAAGGGTGGAGACTTGGTCTGACACTTTGCTGACCACTGTTAACCTCCTTCTTGCGTCGAGGCATCCCATGTTCCTGTTTTGGGGACCGGAGCTTATTCAGTTCTACAATGATAGCTATAGACCAAGCATCCGCGCTGACAAACACATTAACGCGATTGGGCAACGCGGCTTCGAATGCTGGCCCGAAATATGGCCTATTATTGGCCCTCAAATCGATGCGGTGATGCAAGGCGGGGCCACCTTTCATTCGAACCAGCTTGTTCCAATAAATCGAAATGGAAGACTCGAGGAAGTCTTCTGGACTTACAGTTACAATCCGGTAAGAGCCAAGGACGGATCGGTCCAGGGCACGCTCGTGATTTGCACAGAGACTACCGAGCAGGTACTCAGCGAAAGGCGCCTGCGCACTCTCCTAGCGATCGCCATTGACTCTTCCACCCAGGACGAGCTGCCAGAGACTCAACGCTTGATGAACTTCACACAAACAATCGTAAAACACCTCGGTCAGAACGTTAAGGATTTTCCCTTCGTGGCCCTTTATCTGTTGGATCAAGGCAAGATTCTCCAGGCTGGAAGCACAGCTTCAACGAGTGCCTCGGCCGATCCTAACGAGTGGCCACTAACGAAGTTGCTGAATTCCCAGACTCCGCTGCTGCTGGAAGATTTGCAACAGCGCTTCGGCGACCTCATCTGTGAGCCTTGGCCGGAGCCAGTGACTCGCGCATGCCTATTCCCGCTCGGCCTGCCCGGAGCCTCGACACAAGCCGTACTCGTACTCGGTGTTAGCTCTCGATTGCCCTTTGATGAAAGCTACCTGCTCTTCTTCGAGTTGGTAGCCGCCCGTATAGCAAGCCTGCTAGAAAGCGAGGTCCACCATATGGACCGTATGGCGCACACTAAAGGCCTTGAGCAGCAAGCCGCGATCCTCGCCGAGAGAGCTGCCTTGTTGGACCTTACGCAAGACTCCATTGTCGTACGGGAAATGAACGGCAAGATACTGTACTGGAATCGTGGGGCGGCGGTCACGACCGGCTGGTCTAGCCAAGAGGCGATGGGGAGAAATGTATTTGATTTGTTAGGACTAGAATTCTCTGAAGCGCCTGATGTAATTGAAACTAAGCTGCTGGAGCAAGGGCAGTGGACAGGCGAGTCCAAGGGGCACAAGCGAGATGGAACTCCCGCGATCTTTTCTAGTCGATGGGCTTTGCAACGCGACACACAGGGCGCTCCGTTAAGTATTCTTACTATTAACAGTGATATTACCAGCTATCGGCAGGCTGAAGAAGCGCTGCGACAGAGCGACGAAAAACTGCGAATTCTGGTCCAGGGAGTCAAAGATTACGCCATCCTGATGCTTGACCCCAAGGGCCGCATAACCACATGGAACGAAGGCGCGGAACGGATTAAGGGCTATCGCGCAGAGGAGATCATCGGGGAACACTTCTCAAAGTTCTACACCCCGGAAGCTATAGCACAAGGTCTCCCCGCTCTAGCCTTGAAAATGGCCACCGAACAGGGAAGCTTCGAGGAAGAGGGCTGGCGTCTACGGAAAGACGGCTCTCTTTTTTGGGCCGATGTGATAGTCACTGCGTTGTTGGATGACACAGGCCGACTGCGCGGTTTTGGCAAGGTGACTCGGGATATCACCGAACGCCGGGAGGCTGAGAGAGCTCTGCGGAATAGCGAAGCGCAGATGGCCCATCTGGCCGAGCATGACTTCCTGACTGGCTTGCCCAATCGAATGCTGCTAAACGACCGGGTCAATCAGGCGATCGCCCTGGCACCGCGTCACCTGAGGAGAGCAGCGGTTTTATTTTTGGATCTTGATGGCTTCAAATACATCAACGATTCGCTAGGGCATCCGATGGGAGACAAGCTTCTGCAGTCTGTCGCCAACCGCCTCACAAGTTGCGTACGAGACTCGGATACCGTGAGCCGGCAAGGAGGCGATGAATTCGTCGTATTGCTATCGGAAGTGAAACAGTTGGAAGATGCCGCTGTGACGGCGCGGCGGATGCTGTCAGCGGTCGCGCGGGTCCACTTGATCGCGGGCCAGGAACTTCACATCACCGCCAGTATTGGGGTGAGCGTGTATCCAGACGATGGGTCGGATGCAGAGACGCTCATCAAGAACGCAGACATGGCTATGTATCACGCGAAGGAAAATGGCCGTGAGAGCTTTCAGTTTTTCAAGCCTGCCATGAACGTGAAGGCAATGGAACGGCGATGGACCGAGGAGAATCTGCGGAGCGCTCTGGAGCGAGGGGAATTTGTCCTTCACTATCAACCCAAGGTTAGCGTGATCACAGGGGAGATTACCGGTGCGGAAGCGTTGCTGCGCTGGACACATCCTACCCGGGGACTGGTGTCTCCAGCACAGTTTATTCCGGTGGCGGAAGAGTGTGGACTGATTGTGCCCATTGGCAGGTGGGCTCTGCGGGAAGCGTGCATGCAAGCGCAAGCTTGGGTCGATGCCGGCGTGCCGTTGGCTAACATGGCTGTAAACGTTTCGGCGGTAGAGTTCCGGAATGAAGACTTTCTTCAGGGTGTTTTAAGAATCATCGAGGAGACCGGCCTGAATCCTCGGATTCTGGAGTTGGAACTGACCGAAAGCGTCATGATGAAGCACGCCGATTCCACGGAATCCGTTTTTAAAGCATTGCGGGCGAGGGGGGTGCGATTAGCAGTGGATGACTTCGGTACGGGCTATTCTAGCTTAAGCTATTTGCGGAAGTTTCCAATCGACGCTTTGAAGATCGATAGATCGTTTGTTCATGAACTCGAGAACGATCCAGACAAGGCGAGCATCGTGACGACGATCATCAATATGGGGCATAACCTCAAGTTGCGCGTAGTAGCGGAAGGAGTAGAAACTCAAGAGGAATTGACCTTCCTACGGGATCACAATTGTCACGAGTCGCAAGGATACCTTTTCAGCCGACCGGTCCCACCACATGAGTTCGTCAAGCTGTTCAAGATGGCGCCTGCGAAATAGAAGTAATCGTTAATCGCTAGTCTTTTTCTTGCAACCAAATCAGCAAAGCAAGAGGTAGATTGATCGTCAATCAAAATCTTGCCCATTATGGACTCAAATCTAATTGCCGGACAAAGGTTGGAAGATGAATTTAGCCAGCACAACAGTGTATTGTCAGGCATCTCCCATTGTCGAAAAGCGCCGCACTCCCCGATATCCGTTTTCTTCGGCCGCGGAGGTATTCGATCTACAGGGCAACACGAGAATCTTCGGCCGTCTTTCTGACATCGCCAGGACTGGCTGCTACGTAGATACCATCTGTCCATTCGCGAACAATGCTAGCGTCCAATTGACAGTCACAAAGGATCATCAAACTTTCAAGACAGATGCAAAGGTTGTGTATTCGATGGTGGGCATGGGTATGGGGCTGTTTTTCACGTCAACTGAACCCGACCAACTCCAGATTCTCGGAGGATGGCTGGAGGAATTGAGCAGCCGGAAGCTAAGTGAGCAAAATCCCCCCAATCTGCTTGTACATCCCGAGGCTACGAAGCGCAACGATCACGAACTTCGGACTACGCTGAGTGAGCTGATCGCTTTGCTGAACGGTAAGAACATCCTAAACGACTCTGAGGGGATGGCCCTATTGAGAAGACTCTCAAAGTAATTGGAGGCCGACCGGCACGAGTTATCAGAGCACTGCCGGCGACGGCCGTGTATTTTTAGAATGGGGCCGACTCCGACGTCCCCTGTATTTTTCGCAGGCCCCCATCCCGAGCCAAGGGTCATTTCTATAGGAAGTCCTGATTTGCACCGAAGGGAAGAGGGATCACAGGACTGGTGCAGAGTTGGAAGAGAAAGAAGCTCGCCAGCGAACAGAAGCGCAGGGTCCAAATCCGTAGGCCACAAAGGGACCGAACAGTCCCCCTGTTTTTTGTAACTGTTAATTCTTAATGGTTTAGAGGGCGGATAACTCGTTTGGAATCAATACTTACGAGGCGCCCTATAAGTAGCGATTCTACCATTCATTGCCAGATTTCCGAGGCGACATACTTTTGGCCCGTGGATAACAGCCCACGAGCAGATGGAGGGTCGATGGATTTTCAGGGAGCAGGTTCGGAGAAGCCGTTGAGTCTACTTACTCTTGCAGAAGATTGGTTGGTCGGCGGAGGCGAGATGGGCAAGCTGATCCGCTCGAAAGATTGGAGCCGGACGCCTTTGGGTCCAATCGAGCGCTGGCCGCAGAGTCTGCGCACCTCAGTCAGTCTCTGCGTGGCCTCGAACTTTCCCATCGCTTTAATCTGGGGGCCCGAGTTTGTCCAAATTTACAACGACGGCTACTGGCGCATCTGCGGAGGAAAGCACCCCCAATCCATGGGGCAGAACTTTAAAGAATGCTGGGAAACAGCCTGGCCGGAGGTTGGGGAGGCGTTTGAGAAAGCGTCCGAGGGCGAGACGTGTTACCGCGAGAATGAACGGATGTTTCTCGACCGCAATGGATTCCTTGAGGAAACCTGCTTCACCCATTCGTTTAGTCCGATTCGGGACGAGGAAGGTAAACTCGCCGGGGTGTTCCATCCGGTTACGGAGATAACCAGCAACATGCTGAGCGAGAGGCGCACGCGCGGGTTGCGCGATCTGGCACGCTCCGCGAGGGCGCAATCGATGGAGGAAGCCTGCGCACTCGCGGTACTCACGCTTGGCGAGTGCTCGCTGGATCTTCCGTTTGTCCTATTCTATCTGTTCGACGACTCACGAAACGGCGCCCGATTAGTCGCCAAGGCGGGGCTGCTGGAGGAAAGCGCTGCATGCGTGCCAACGCTGGATCTGGCGGCTGCGCAACCTCGAGACTGGCCTTTAACGGAAATAGCGAAGTCTAGCGAACCCCGATATTTTGACGATCTAGAAGCTCGGTTCGGACACATAGCCTGTACGTCTTATCCTGAATCGGTCAAGGCGGCGGTGGCTCTGGCGATCTCTCCGCCGGGCTGTGCCGAGCCGGTAGGCATCCTCGTTGCCGGTGTCAGCCCGCGTTTAGCATTGAATGAGAGCTATCGCGCGTTCTACGACTTGCTGGCAGCCGGGGTGACAAGCGTCATTGCCAATGCACGCGCCTATGAAGTGGAAACCAAACGTGCTGAAGGCCTTGCGGAGATTGATCGAGTGAAAACCACGTTTTTTTCCAACGTCAGCCACGAATTTCGCACGCCCCTCACCTTGATGCTGGGACCTCTCGAGGATGAACTCGCCGAGCGCGTAGCTCCTCTCCCGCCAGCGCGCCACGAAAGGCTAAAGACCGCTCATCGCAACAGCATGCGACTCTTGAAGCTAGTCAACACACTTCTAGATTTTTCGCGCATTGAGGCAGGTCGGATGCACGCCAATTACGAAGCGACGGATCTTTCGGCGCATACTGCGGATCTGGCCAGCGCGTTCCGCTCAGCCATAGAAAAGGCTGGCTTAGTCTTGACGATAGATTGCCCCCCTTTGCCGGCGATGGTGTATGTCGACCGCGAAATGTGGGAGAAGATCGTCCTGAATTTGCTCTCGAACGCTGTTAAACACACGTTTACGGGCGCCATAACTGTTAAGTTGCAGTGGTGCGGCGATTGGGTGGAGTTAGCGGTTTCCGATACGGGCGTAGGCATTCCTGAAGCCGCCTTACCTCTGCTTTTCCAGAGGTTTCATCGCGTGAAAGGAGCGGAAGCTCGCACGCATGAGGGATCAGGCATCGGTTTGGCCCTAGTACACGAGTTAGTGTTGCTGCACGGCGGGACCGTGCGTGTAGAAAGCAAGGAGCAGCAGGGAAGCACGTTTACCGTTCGGATTAATTCCGGCAGCGGCCACCTGGCGGAATGCCATGCAGAAGTAAAAAATGCGACGGCCTTGACTTCTTCGGCGATAGGCGCAGCTGCCTATGTCGAGGAAGCTTTGCAATGGCTACCACGCGAGGCGGTCCCCTTGGATCCATTGTCGGCAAGGGCCATTTCTCCTTCCACTGGAGCGCCGCTTGCCTCCGGCGTCCGACGTGCCCGAATCTTATGGGCCGATGACAATGCGGACATGAGAGATTATGTGCGCCGACTGCTAGCTGACAAATATGAAGTGACTGCAGTTGCAAACGGGTTGATGACGCTTTCCGCTGCTCAGGAGAATCCTCCCGACCTGATCTTGTCGGATGTCATGATGCCCGGCATGGACGGCCTTGAGCTAGTGCGCCAACTCCGCAGCCATGCGCGCACAAGGGCTATACCGGTGATTCTGTTGTCCGCCCGAGCTCGGCAAGAATCGGCTATCGAAGGTCTGGAGATGGGCGCAGATGACTATATTGCGAAACCGTTTACCGCAAAGGAGCTTCTAGCCCGGGTCCATACCCATCTGGAAATCGCTCGCGTCCGCGGGGAATGGGCAAAGGAACTCGAACGGACAAACAAAGAGTTGGAAGCATTCAGCTCCGCGGTTTCCCACGATCTCCGAACTCCGTTGCGTCATATAGACTGGTTTAGCAAAAGCACACTCGACAAACACGGCGACAACTTGGGAGAAGAAGGCCGTGGCTTGATCAAGCGCATTCGCGGTGAAAGCCAGAAGATGTCTAGCCTTATTGATGCTCTCCTGGATTTGTCGCGCATAGCCCCTGGACCATTACGAAGAAAGGCGACTGATTTGACGGAACTGTCGCGAAAGGCGACCCAAGAACTTAGGGAACAGTATCCTTCGCGCGAGGTCGCGATTGAAATTGCCGACGGCTTGACCGCGCGAGGTGACGTACGTCTGATTTCTATTGCTCTCTCAAACTTACTCGGGAACGCCTGGAAGTTCACATCGAAGCTACCGAATGGCCAAATTACCGTTGGTCAAGTGAACGCGGGAAGCGAAGTCGCTTTTTTCGTAAGGGACAATGGCGCCGGATTCGACATGGCCCAGACAGGCAGACTCTTCATTCCGTTTCGCCGACTGCACTCCGCTACTGAATTCGAAGGTAGTGGTATCGGTTTGGCGACCGTGCAACGGATTATTGCGCGGCACGGAGGACATATCTGGGCCACCTCAGAAGTGGGAAAAGGTGCCACTTTCTTTTTCACGCTAAGCCCTCCTTAATTGCGAATGTCGAGCACAAAAGGGTGTTCTTTCAGGGATAGATGAAGCCATGTCTGCCAGACGTCAGCTTTGCCGTCTTGGGAAGCGAACAGCGGAAGGCCGACCGGGGTAGGCCGGCTCAATAAGGGAGACCAACTGTGGCAGCACCGTTCCACCCGCAATTAGGGGATCCTAACTATGCACATCAAACGCCGCAGCGGACGCATTGCCAAAGAGTTGCCCATCGTCCTGCTTGGAACGGAAACCACAGGAAAGGTGTTTGCTGAGCAGACGAAAACCGTGGTTCTCAGCCGGCACGGCGCCGGAGTTGTATCTCGCTATCGCTTTGAGCCCGACGGAGTCCTGACGCTGCGCCTGTCGGGTTCCGAGAAGGAAGCCGAAGTGCGGCTCGTGGGTCAGATCGGCGGCGAACCAGGCCGCTACGTGTATGGCGTTGCTTTCGTCGATCCCGATCCGCAATTCTGGCCGATAGAATTTCCTCCGCCTGATCCTTACGATCCACCCAACCGCACTACGACCCTTGAATGCATTATCTGCCAGTCGCGACAGGAAATCGAGCAGGGCGACATCGAAGAGGACGTCTACTGCGTCAGCGGAAGCATCCTTCTTCACTGCGAATATTGTGGCACCTCGACGTATTGGCGGAAAAGTCAAGCCAAGGCTGTTGCTGGCTCGGAAGCCGTCCCGGCGAAGCCATCGAACTTTTCCTCTGCGCCCCCGGATGCCTCGTCTTCCCGGACGGAGGCTCACGAGGCTCTTGACTCTTCGCGTGCAAGTTCCGCCAACCCAAATTTTCTCCCGCCCCCTGCAGCTTCGCCCACCGCCCGCCCGCCAAGCCCCGTTCTAAGCATGGCTTCACCCTCGCTCGTTGCGATTCACGAACCGACACTTACCGAGCTGAATTCGCAAGGCTCAGAGAGCGCAGGCTCTTCTTACTCTGGGACGTCGGTCCTTACGGAATTTGCTTCGATGGCTGATCTTTCCGATACCCCCCCTGCCGCAACAGCGACGGCGGTGCTTCAGCCCGCGATGCAGGCGGTTGCGGCGCAGATTGCAAATCCCGCGCCGACGCAGGAGGCAGCAGAATCGCGCTCGGTGGATGCGAACGGTCGGCCCGTCAACAGGCGGCGACACATGCGCATTCGAGTGAATTTCAACGCTTGCATCCGCCTTGAGAAGTATCCGGACGAAATCGTCGAATGCGAAAACATCTCGAAAGGCGGGATCTGTTTTCATAGCCTGCAGAAATATGAACTTGGCACAATGATAGAAGTTGCCTCGCCATTCTCGCCCGGGGAGACGGCCCTCTTCGTAAAAGGTCAGATTAGGCGCGTCGAAGCTCTATCCGGCGGCCAAGTATTCAGGTACGGCGTCGAATACGTGAAGTCTCCCGCTTCCGCTTAGTCTCTGCGGAAAGAAGCTCTCCTCTTTCGAGATTGTGTAACTTGCGTCACGCCCTTGGCTTGCGGAAGACAGAAAACCGGGCCATCTGGACGCTAGAGGCTATCAGGCTATCATATGATCGCCCTGCGGGCAGGACTTCTCAGTTTTCCGAAAGATTTAGATTCCCTATTATTCAGCTAGGAGTATAATTTAATAACCTAAGGTTCTATATTGGCCCGTCGTAATACACGGAAAAACCAGTGTCAGAAGGCTTTGCACCAACGCTAGCCACACCCGTCCGAGACTACGCGGCCTACACTCTAAATCCTCAAGGATTCGTGTCTGGGTGGAATTCTGGTGCAGCTGCGATGATGGGCTTCAACGCCGGCGAAGTGCTCGGCACGCATTTCTCGCGCTTTTTTAGCGAGAGCGAGCGCAGCGCCGAGAAACCGGAACGACTTGTACGTTTAGCGAGTGCGTCGGGCAGTGCCGATTATGTCGGACACGGCGTGCGGAAGAACTGCTCCCATTTCACATCCCACGTCACAATTACAGCCTTGCGCGACAACAACGCCGTCTTATTAGGTTTTGTGTCGATCGTGCGCGATTTAAGTCTTAAAGCACCGTCCGACTACAGCAAAGCGCGAGAGACTTCACCCGTCCCCGTTGTTCACGATGCTCTATTAGTGCGCGACCTCAACAGCCGAATTACTTTTTGGAGCCAAGGCGCTCAAATGTTGTACCAATGGACTGCCAAAGAGGCCCTTGGTCATATCAGCCATGATCTCTTCAGAACGACTTCTCCCGTGCCGATCGAGAAAATCACCGAACACACGCAGCAAAGCGCCACTTGGGATGGCCGCCTGATTCAGCATCGAAAGGACGGCAGCGTGGTCATCGTCGAAAGCCACTGGGAGGTTCAATCCGACGAATCCGGAGGGGTCTGCGCCATCTTGCAGCTCGATCGTGATGTGTCGCGAGATCTTACCGCGTATAAGCGGCTTGGCCAAAGCAGGCAGCGGCTCTCAGAGGCCTTCGAGCATGCGGTCATTGGATTGGCGCTCGTTGCCCCGGATGGCCGATGGATTCGAATCAATGGTACTCTAGCCAGCATATTGGGCTACGCGCCCGACGAACTCATTGGATCCGACCTCTCTCAGGTAACCCAAAACGGCGAGGCCTGCCTCAACGAAGACGAACGCCGCGCTTTACTCGACGGAAAAATGGACTTCCACCGAACCGAGAAGCTCTACATCCGGAAGAACGGTGAGAGTCTCTGGGGGGCCATGACCGTTTCTCTTGTGCGAGATGCGCTCGCACACCCGCTCTATTTTATTGTGCAGATTCTGGACGTAACAGAGAGCCGGAAGGCCGCGCAGTCCCTAGCGGACCAGCGAAGTCTTCTTCAAGCCATAGTCGAGAACATTGGACATGCTTTGTTCGTCGTGGATACCACCGGTGCGGTTCTTTTTTTTAACGGCATTGCTCGAGATCTCTTTGGGGATCCTGGCTTTATACCGCTGGAAAAAGTGCCAGAAGTCTATGGTCTCTATCAGGAAGATCAACGCACTCACTTCGACTATCGCGATCTCCCGCTATGGCAAGTGTTGAACGGTGCGAGTTTGGCGGAAGGGGATATATGGGTTCTCAACGAAACAACTCCCAAGGGGGCATGGATACACGTAGTGACTAGACCCCTGCTTAATTCGGATGACTCGTTGCGCGGAGCTATTGTTGTTGCTCGCGATGTCACCAGCGAGAGAAAAATGCAAATCGAAATGGAATGGAACCGCGCACAAACGGCCACTAATGCCCGCCTATCGGCCCTAGGCATGCTGGCGGGAAGTATCGCTCACGAAATTAGCAATCCCCTGGCGATCATTCATGCTGGCGCCACCAACGTTCTAGAAATGGCCGAAAAGGGCGGTGCGCCTTTATCGGTGATCGCAACCAACGCGGGCCACCTAGTTCACACAGCTGAACGAATCGCAAAAATCATCGCAAGCTTGCGACATGTCTCTCGCGAGGGGAATTCCGACACTTTTGGGAATGCTGCCATCCATCAGATTATCGGCCACGCTCTTGAACTCTGGGGGCAGCGCCTCACAAAGGCCTCTATCACCTTGGACTGCCGTCCCATCGATCGGAGTATCGAGGTCCGCTGCCGGGAAGTACAAATCTCTCAAATTATGCTAAATCTCCTGCAAAACGCGTTTGATGCGATCGAAACTCGGGATGGAAAAAAAATCATCATCATTGAAGTAAGCGCGAAGTCATCGTGGCTGGAGGTCTCCGTGCTCGATAACGGCCCCGGTTTTACACCAGAAGCAAAACGCCAGGCGATGAATCCCTTTTTTACCACCAAGCCGGTGGGAAAAGGCACTGGCTTGGGGCTAAGCATTTCCAATGCGATTGCCGTAGAACACGGCGGCAGGATCGAGATTTCGGAACGCGATGGGCAAACATGCGTTTCCCTTTTACTTCCTTTGTTAACGAAAAATGAGTAATATTTAACTGATATGGCCCTCAGCCCTTCCATCCTCCTCGTGGACGACGAGCTTTTGCTCGCCGAGATAACTGCCGATTGGTTGAGACGCAAAGGCTGCAACGTGCTCACTGCGCAAAATGGCAGTCAAGCCTGGGAGATACTGCAAGAGATAAAAGTAGACATCGTCATTAGTGACGTACGCATGCCCGTGATGGATGGGGTCGAGCTACTAGCGAAAATAACTGCCTCCGGCCCTGGTGCGCCGCGAGTCATCCTGGTTACGGGGCACTCTGACTTTGACCGCCGAAATGCTTACAATCTCGGCGTGGAAATCATTCTCGATAAGCCAGTTCAGTTGCAACGTCTCCTGGATTCAGCCGGACGGGCCTTGAGTTCCAAAAAGCATTCCTGGTCGACTCTGCCCCCGCCCTGCGACAATGCAACAATCCGAAATTCCTTTAGGAGTGTAACCGATGCCATTTCACGCGGCTCGATCGCTCTTGGACGCGGAGGGTTCTGTATCGCCGATGGGTTTTATGATGCAGGCGATTGCGTTCCGCTAGATTTGCACTTTACTGCCGACAAGCAAGGTATCGTCGGTCAAGGTATTGTTCGATGGTCAGACCGCAAACAGCATCAACTCGGCGTCGAAATCGCCTATCTTGAGGAGGATTGCCGGGATTGGGTGATCACGCTCTTGGCGGGGCTTGGCATTTGCTCCTTCATCCCTCGCGAAACCATCGCCTCTCTCTAAGCGCCCCCTGTGTATTCCGTCGACCTTCCTCTCTACATTATTTGCAATTCTAGCTGTCAGACGGAGATGCCGTGTTTTTCTGTTCCTCGGATGTGAGCGGAAGATGAAAGAATGGCTGGTAACCGATCTGTCCCCGCAATGCCAAGATAATGAGGGGCTTACAGATTTAGAGCGACAATTTGAACTTGGCCACGAACGTGCCTATATGATGAATTGAAGTAGGTGCCTGTCGAGGTTGAACCCCCGGGTTGCTGTGCGCAAAGGTAAAGGGGTGCGTACAGTTTGACGCGTTCAATCGCGCAAAAAGGCAGCCCCACGCTGCGGTTCCGGTCCGCGAGGTATGCCACAGGCGTCATACATCAGGGGCTCTTGTTCCAAACAAGAGCCCTAACACCTCCCGCTAAAAGTGGACTTTGTCAATTCCGGTTGAAAATTCCCCATTGTACCGGTCGAAAATTCCCCACCCCTGAACCTCATGAATGGGCCTCCTTGGCCTCGGACGGAGTGGAGCCCAGCGCCGTCTTTTGGCGCGTTTTGGGCGTAACGGAGTCCGAGGCCAAGGAACGAGCCGCGGCCTCCGCCCCTTCCTGTCCGCGCGGCGGCACCAGGCCGGCCTTACGGCGATCCTTCAGCCGGTAGCTCTCACCGCGAATGTTGATGGTCGTCGAGTGGTGCAGCAGCCGGTCCAGGATCGCCGTGGCAATGATCGAGATCGATCCCCAGTCCCCGTAGCTCTGGTTCGAGGTCAGGATGATGCTCCCGCGTTCGTACCGCGCGCTCACCAGCTGGAAGAAAATCGTGGCTCCCAGATCGTCCAGCGGCAGATACCCCACTTCATCGATCACCAGAACTTTCGGCGCCAGGTACACGCGCATCCGGCGATCCAGCCGGCCTTCGCGATACGCGCGCCCCAAATCCGCCGCCAGATCGTGCGCGGTGATGAAATACGCGCCCAGTCCCGAACGGATCGTCCCTTCCGCCAGAGCCACGCTCAAGTGCGTTTTCCCCACTCCCGGCGGCCCCAGGAAAATCACGTTGCTGGCTTCGTGAATGAACCGCAGCGAACGCAACTCCCGAATCTGCCGTTCATCCAGCGAGGGCTGAAAAGCGAAGTCGAACTGCTCGAAGGTTTTTACGTACGCAAAATGCGCCAACTGCAGCCGTGCCCGCAGATAACGAGTCCTTCGTGCTTCCACCTCGCAGTTCAGCAACTCATCGAGAAAGTCCGCGTAGCTCGGTTCTTTCTTCGACGCTTGTTCCAGTAAGTTCTCTAGTCGCTGTTCCACCGCGTTCAATCCCAGCGTCTCCAACGTCGTTTGCAACCGTTCGATCGGGGTGTTCATCGCTCACCTCCGCTCGCCATGCGCTCGTACGCTGCCAACGAGCGCTTCTCTACTTCTGGCGCGCTCTGCCGCAGGTGAATCAGGATCTTGCCTTCCGCTCTTCGCGCTCCTGATTTCGATACTCTGAATTGGCCCCATTCGATACTTTGATTTGGCCCCACCTTACTGAAAACCATATACCGTGGACTCTGCTTCGGGCCGAACCGCCCCAAGGGAGGACCGGGTTGGATAG
>Ga0181531_10000027_pt1 | contig 142582 bp, 127 predicted proteins | sample PEATcosm2014_Bin_38_FD_119743 | JGI IMG/M metagenome (GOLD analysis project Ga0181531, IMG submission 119743) | Peatland microbial communities from MTU Mesocosm Facility, Houghton, MI, USA - PEATcosm2014_Bin11_10_metaG | ecosystem: Environmental > Terrestrial > Soil > Wetlands > Peat | place... | reverse complement strand
TCTCGACATCCGCGGCGCCGGCAATCTGTTGGGCGACGAGCAGCACGGCCACATCAAGGAAGTCGGCTACGAGCTTTACCAGCAGATGCTGGAAGAGGCGGTGCTGTCGCTCAAAGCCGGCATCACCGCGCCCGCAGCCGACAAATGGTCGCCGCAGATCACCATCGGCACGCCGGTGCTCATTTCAGAAGATTACGTCGCTGATCTGCCGGTGCGGCTCGGGCTCTATCGCCGGCTCTCGGAGATCGAGGACGACCGCGACATCGAGGCGTTTGCCGCCGAGCTGGTCGACCGCTTCGGCCCGCTGCCGGAGGAAGTCGACTATCTGCTCCAGGTCGTCGCCATCAAGGCGCTGTGCCGGCGTGCCAATGTCGAGCGCATCGACGCCGGCCCGAAGGGCGTCGTGCTGTCGTTCCGCGACAACATCTTCGCCAATCCCGAGGGGCTCATCACGTACATCGCCAAGCATCCCGAGGGCGCGCGCATCCGGCCCGACATGAAGGTGGTGTTCTTCGACGAGTGGGAGGCGCCGGCCGCGCGGCTCAAAGGCGCCACCGGGATTTTACGCGCGCTCGCGGGCCTGGCCGAGAAGGACAAGAAGGCCGCGTGACATTGCCCGGCCGCTATTTTGTGTCACATTATGTGTAGGAGATTTATACATGCCCGCGAACCTGTCGATCGATCCGGAACTCATCGAGCGCGCGTTGGAAGTAAGCGGCGGGGTGCGGGGTGCTCCGCTTAACCAGGAGACGCGTGATCTTTGCGGATCATGTGCGCATCCCGGGAAGCATGGCCCGAAGCTGAGCGCTGGCTTGATTCAGTTCGCCTGCGCCAGAGCCGCGGTGAAGCGCCGGAAGGCGAGCGGGCTCCGATAAGGCCCGCTGCCGCGTAAGCTGCAATGGTTGGCATGCGCCTTTCGGCGCTTCGCCTTCCTCACGCTGGCGCATGATCTTTTCCGAAAACCGCAACTGCACTTTTCGGGATCATGCGCGGTGCCGGAGGCGAATCTAAAAGAGTCGTGAGCTTGGTCGTGGTGAGCAAAACTCGGACGCAAAGTAGCGTCGCGAGAACGCTGTCGCTCATCCGCCCCCGCGGAGCGGGGGAGGGGGACCACACGAAGTGTGTGGCGGGGGCGTCCAACTCACACCGATGATTCTTTCAGCGAAGGAGCCGGTTGATGGTCGGACGCCCCTTCCACCGCGCTACCGCCATCGCCGTGGCGGCGCCGTCCACGCGTTGCCGCGGTTTGCCGGTTCGTCACGGTCGTCCTGGTGCGCTCGGCGCACCGGGACTTTGTGGCTTTGGTCCCAGACCCATTCGCCGGGCTCGCCGTGAAGCGAAAACGGCGCGTTCGAGCGCCAGGCGCCGTCGGTGCCTTTACGCGCGGTGCGCCGCGCCTCGGCCTTTTGCGCCCTGGTCCGGTAGGGCTTGCGATTGAACATGACAATGCTCCGCCTTGGGCCGCGGAATTGCGGCCAGCCCGACTGCGAATGTCGGGGGGCAGAGCGCGCCTATGGGCTCAGTCATGTGCATCGGCGTCGAGATGATCGAAGGCGCCGGGAAAGTCAACGCGCGGAGGCGGTTTTGCCGGCACGTTGCATAAATTTAAGGTTCGGACGAGGTGGGCTCGCGCAGCGTGCGGAACGTGATCGAGTAGCGAAGGTCGTCCACCGCGGGAATACTGTGCTCCCATTGGTCGCGCGCGGCGCCGCGCATCAGATAGATGGAGCGGCGGGGCAGCTCCATCGACGCTCGCTGCCAACCGTCTCTCGATGCGGCGCCGCGTTTTCGCCGCATCCGGAAGGTGCAGGGCGAGGCGAGCGAGATGCCGATTACGTCGTCGTAGTTGGGCCGGTCGCGGTGCCAGCCGATCGCCGCTCCCGACCGGTATTCGGTGATCAGGGCATGCTGCAGGCGATCCGGCGTCAGCGCCGCAAACGCGGCGGCGCGCTGGCGAACCGGGAGGAGAAAGTGCGGCATCGGCTCGGCGTCCTTCAAGCCGCCGCCGTTGAAGTCGTAGCGGTAGCCGAACGAAACCACGCGGCGCTTGCCGAGAAAGCCGTGAAACTCGAATTCCTTGAACGGCAGATCGGCGAACGACGCGACGAGGCGCGCTTCCTCGGCCGCGTCGATCACGTCCGGCGCGTAGCGGAAGCCGTCGGGCATCGCCGTCGGCGGCGCGTCCGATTGCGGTTCAAAAAGCGCGAGCTGTTGGTGTTTCATATCTGCGCGGTGCAAGCGGTGCAACGCGCAGATAGTGATTTTACGCCGGCACCGCAAATGCCGAGGCTACATGGCAATGTTTGCCGGCTGCAGTTCGCGGGCGCGGGCGAGTGCCGCGCCGAAAGTGCGGGTCTTGCCCTTGGCGATGGCGTTGAAGTGCGCCGGCAGCCGGACCGCTTCGTAAAGCGCGTCGAAGCGCGGGAAGTGATAGAAAAAATCCGCCGCCATGATCACCTTGTTGAATCCGCGTTCGCGGAAATAGCGCGCCAACAGACATTCGCCGGTGCTGGAATAGCAATACTCGGCCAGCGGATCCTGCAGCTCCAGCCAGGCAATGAGGCTTTGCAGCGAAAACGGATCGTTGCGTTGCTGCCATTTCGGATCGAACAGCATTCTGTCTCTCCGCAGACCGGCGACACTGAGTCGGCTATTCGCATCTTAGTTGACGACGTGGGCCGTGGTAATACCGGTGCTTTGAATACGGGCGCTTGCCGCAGCCGGCCGTGGTTTTGCGGGAGCTTCGAAGCTCAACAACGCGCGCAGCCGCCCGCGCCAGGCGATTTCGATGGTGCGATAGCTGATGCCCGCGGCGATCAGGGCGATCGCGAGCATGACCGTGAGCAGTGCGAGCGAGACGCCGACGGAAAGATCGGCCCGCTCGTGCACGCCGAGGCCGTCCAGGACCTGGGTCACGATATAATCGACCAGGCCATGGATCAGATACAGCGAATAGGAAATCTCGCCGAGCCAGAGCAGCGGCGCGGTGTTGATCGCTTGCGCGACCGTGCCGGCATTGCCGAGGGCGGCGAGAATGAGTACCGGGAACAGTGCGACCGAGACAATGTCCGGCGCGCCAAAATGCAGGGAGAGCACCGCGACGGCAAGCGCGCCATAGCCAATCGCGTCGCGCTGGAAGAAAGAGGCGAAAACGCCGTCGTGATAGGCGCGGTAAAGCAGGGTGCCGAGGATGAACTCGGGCAGGCAGCGCATCAGCGCGATCGGGCCGGTCCATTGGTTGAAGTTGCCGCCGGCAAGCGCGGCGAACAGCAAAAGCGCCGCGACGACGCACGAAAAAAGCACGAGCCGCAGCCGCGGACCGGCGCGCCAGACGAAGGGCAGGGCGAACGGAAAGGCCACGTAGGCCATGAACTCAACGCTGATCGACCAGGAGGGAAAATTCCACGACAATTCGGCGGCGTTCAGTCCCTGCAGCATGAAGAGATTGGCGGTGAATGCGCTCAACGAACGGGCGCCGTGGAGCGGAAGGCCGGCGAATGTGCCGGTCGCGGCGTAAGCGAACAGCGCGGTCGCGAGCGCTGTCGCTACGAACAGCAGCAGCATCACAAGATGCAGCGGATAGAGCCGGGCGATGCGGGCGGCGAGAAAGCTCCAATAATGTCGCGGAACGCTTTCGCAAAACGCACGATAATAGACGTGCGTCATCACCAAGCCGCTCAGCATGAAAAACAGATCGACCGCGAGATATCCTTTGCCGATGAGGTGGCTATGGGTGGTGATGTCGAGACGGGGAAAATCAAGGACGCTGTAATGAAACAACACCACCCACAGCGCCGCGAGACCACGCAATGCGGTCAATGACGGAAGCTGGCGAACCGGTGCTGGCGTCCGGGTTGTGAGCGGGCGTGAAGACATGGCTGGCTATGGCGTCGATCAGCATGAGCAAACCTGGACAGCCCGACGACCGGGCGACCTTCCAAAGCACGACGTCGTCGTGCCATGCATTAACGAGTGCAGTGGCTTTGAGTTCCGCAGGCGATGTCAGAGACTTGCGATGCGGGATGTGCTGGCGCGAAAAACGGGCGTCACATATACATTAGCGGGCGCTCAGCGTTCCCGCGTTCAACGTCGCCGGCACGACGTGGACGACTTTATAGCCGCGCGCCTTGAGCTCCTGCAGAAGGGTGGGCAGCACCTGTGCCGTAACAGGCTGCACGTCATGCATCAAAATGATGCCCTGGTGCACGCGATTGAGCCCGGCAAATATTCTCGTCAGCACATTATCCGGCAAGTCGCTGCGCCAGTCCTCGGAGTCGACGTCGATGCCCCACAACATCAAGCCCCGCGCGCGCAGATATTCCTCGATGGCGGGCGACGTCGCCAGATAAGGCGCGCGAAAGAACGGCGCCAACGTTTGCTCGGGGCCGAGCGCAACCGCCGCGGCGGTAATGCCGCCTTGAATTTCCGCTTTCGCGTCGGCGAGATCGAGACTTGGCAAATCGGCGTGGGTCTTGGTGTGCGTGCCGACGGTATGGCCATCGCCGGCGGCACGCTGCACCAGCGCGCCGGCTTGCGCCGCATGTTCACCCATCACAAAGAAATTTGCCTTGACGCATGCGGCCGCCAGCGCATCGAGCACGTTGGGGGTGGTCGCGGGCGAAGGCCCGTCGTCGAACGTCAGGACGACTTCGTGGTCGCGCAGCCCGAGCGTTTGCGCATCGCGCTCGGTGGCGCCGACCTGCGCCAGGATCGCCGGATCGACCGCGATGGTGCGCGCGGTACCGAGCGCTTGCCGGTCGCCGGCGCAGGTTTCGGCGCGAGCAGCCGACGTCGTCAAGGCCATCATCGCCAACATCAACAAGCCAACCATAACGAGCGCATCATTGCCCGCGGCGGCGCTGCCCGGCATTCGACGAAAATTCACGAATATCCCCTCGACCTCGACCCGCATGTCCTTAGAGTGTTTGGCGGCTGTTTGTCAGGTCGGCAAGTTGCCGCGGGTCACTGACGGCGGTTCCCTTCCGGAATACGCCCCGCGCGAGGAACCGGTAATTCGATCGCTTTGCCGAACTTTAGCCTTCGATTAACGACGCGGGCAGCCGCGCCGCTTTCCCTAAGTATTTGTTAGGTGCAACCGGCTTTACTTGTGCGCCAGCAGGTAGTCCATGGACAGCCCGACGAGAGTTTACAGCTTGCCGCGCTGGCGAGTGACGCGTTGGCTCGCCGATTGCGGCGCCGACGTACCCGACGACATCCGCGTCGAGCTCATCGGCAATCTGTTCGGCGGTTTGCCGGTGTTTTTCGGCGGCGTGATCAATACCATGAGTGTGGCGATCGCCATCGCCGTGCGCAATCCGACCGCGCCGTTCATCTCCTGGCTGGTCCTCGAAACGTTGGTCTGCGTCGGCCGGCTGGTCGTGCTTCTGATCGCCCGCCATGCCGCACTGCGGCGGCGGCAGACGCCGACGGATCTCTATCTGCTCCTGGCCGTGGCCTGGAGCGTCAGCGTAGGCTACGGCGTGTTCGTCAGCATGGCGATCGGCGACTGGGTGGCGGCAACGCTGGCGTGCTTGTCGGCCGCCGCGATGGTCGGCGGCATTTGTTTCCGTAATTTCAGCGCGCCGCGCCTTGCCGCCGCTATGATCGTCGCCAGCATGGGCGCCTGCATTCCCGGCGCGCTCATTGCCGGCCAGCCGCTGCTTTACGTCGTCTTCCTGCAAGCGCCGCTTTATCTCGCCGCCATGGGCGCCGCAGCCTTCAGGCTCAACAAGATGCTGGTCGCGACCATGCGGGCGGAGCGCGAGAACAGTCACCGCGCCAAGCACGATGCGCTCACCGGCTTGGCGAACCGCCGCGGCTTGATTGAGGCGGTGGAGACAAGGCTGGTGGCGGGAACGGCGAGCGAAACCCGCCTGGCGCTGTTGTTCCTCGATCTCGATAATTTCAAAAACGTCAACGACACCTTCGGCCATGCTTTCGGCGATCGGCTGCTCAGACTGGTGGCCGAACGGCTCAAACGCGAATTAGCGGCCGACGAGGTTGCCGCGCGTATCGGCGGCGACGAGTTCGTGGTCGTTATCGACGCGGCCACGCAGGCAGCGGCGATCGCGATGGGGCAGCGGCTGATTGGCGCCGTCGCCCGCACTTACTCGCTGGGCGAAGGGGTCACCGCCGCGGTCGGCGTCAGCATCGGCATCGCGGTGGCGCCGGAGCATGGCGACGATCCTGAGGATTTGCTGGCGATTGCCGATGCAGCGCTTTACGAGGCCAAATCCGGCGGCAAATCTCGGTGCTGCATGGCCTCGCCCATGACCAATCTCGCCGCATTGCGCCGCCTGCAGGCCGGCATCGCCAAACCGGCCGCAGACAGCGCGGCTGCCTGAAGGCCATCCCGTCAGCAAGCGTCGGGAGCGCTAGAATCCGTGGCGAAAGCTAAGCCTGCAGCCGCGTATGCCGTCCCGCGGTCCGCTCGACGGCGTTGGCGAGATATTCCGGCGACTGCGCGCCGGTAACGATCACGCCGCCGCCGATGATGAAGCACGGCACGCCATCGATGCCGGCTTCCTTGGCCGCGTTGGCCTCGCCTTCGATGCGGTCAATGTCGGCGTCGCTGGCGAGCAGCCGCCGCACCAGATCGGCGTCCATGCCGCAGTCGGCGGCGGCCTGGATCAGCGTCTTCGGGTCGGTCAGGTCGGCGCCCTCGGAAAAATAGAGCTCCATCAGCCGCTGTTTCATCTGCCCGGGGTCGGTGGCGCTGCGCGACCATAAAATAAGGCGGTGGCAATCGATGGTGTTGGGTTGCCGGCCGATGGCGTCGGTGGCGTACAGCAATCCTTCCATTGCCGCGGCCGCGGCGACGCGTTCGGCGATCACATTGTAACGCTCCGCGGAGCCGAACTTGGTCTCGAGATAGGTTTGCCGGTCGATGCCTTCGCGCGGAATCCACGGATTGAGGAAATACGGCCGCCAATTGATCTCGACTGGAATGTCGGGAATGAGGGTGAGCGCGGTTTCGAGACGGCGCTTGCCGATAAAGCACCAGGGACACACCACGTCGGACACGACATCGATGTGAAGTGGATCGGGTTGGTCGGACGTAACGCTCATAAACGGGCTTTCGATTCGGCGATTGGGCCAATACTAGCGCAAATATTTACCGGCGGGATTTGGATCTCGCTTCGTGCCGTCGCAGCGCTGATATGGTGCGCAGTCTAGCCCGCGGCAACGCCGCCCACGACCCGCGCGATCAGCGACTCGACGTTGTCGGCGGGCTTAAGCGTGGCCAAAGTCACCGCCGTCTCGATCCCGCTCTTCTTGAGGTCCGGCGCGATCATGGTGTGTTTTAGGACGGCGGCGATGCGCCGCGCGATCACGTGCGCGGCGCGAAGATCGGTTTCGGTGAACACCGCAAAGATCGAATCGTCGGCCTCGCGACAGGCAAAATCCACTTGCCGCATCAGTCGGCCCAGGAGCCGTGCCGCGTCGAGGCTGGTACGGCGATCGCCGCGCTCGAAGGAAAATCGGGCGATCGACAGTGCCACGCCGCGCTTTTCCGCATCATCGACGGCGCGGTTGAGATCGCGCCAGAACGCCGCGTGGGCAAGGAGTCCGGTGTTGGGGTCGACCATGCCTTTGGCATCGAGCGATTTAAGCATCCGCTTAAGCCGCTGCCCGAAAGCGCGCAACCGCACGAACGGCAGAAAGCGTGCGACCAGGCGGTCCGGCCCTTCGGTGACCCAATCGAGATTGGGCAACTGCGGAAAAAACTCTTCGACGACGCCGCAGTGGGCGCCAAGTACGGCGACCGGCAGGTCGCGGAAGCGCACATCCTCGGCGATGACCGTTAACAGCGCCTCGACGACGCGCGGCCCAAAGCCTTCGCCGATCACCACGCCGTCGATGTCACGCGCGTTGAGCGCGCGCGCCGCGCTCTCGACGCTCAGCGCGCCGACCAGGCCGACGCGTTCGCCGACCGCGACCGAGAGCTGCGGATAGGACCGGCCGCGGCCGGCGACCAGCACGGTGGCTTCTTCCAGCGGGTCGCTGTCCGGCAAGGCCGGTACGGCCTCGCCATGGGAAGACAAGAGCTCCATTCGCCGCAGCACCGTGCCGTGGAGCGTGCGGATGCGCAGCGCCGCGCTTAAGCGGCGCACGATGCGCTCGGGCGACATGGAAGCTGAAACGGCGAACGCATCGGCAAGCGGCGGAGCAGCGTCGTCGCGCATGCGCGCAATGACTGGCGTGAAGGCACCGATGGCTGCGGCAAGCCGCGCATCCAGCGCGCGGACAAAATCCTCGCCCCGCTCGCGATCGGCACAAGTTTCGGCCAAGATGACGGCTTCCGGCTCGACCGAGGCCATTGCGGCGGCGGCGTCCGCCCAGCTCGTTTCGATGATCGGGAAGGCGCCGGCCCTGCGCAACGCGTCGACCACATCCGGCACCTGGTTATCGGCAACAACGACAAACGGACCTTGCAATGCCATGGTGCGACGCGACTTTCGATGCGGGCCGCAAGCATGCCAAAGTGCTCTTAACGTCCCGTCAATGGCTGCGCTGACTTGAAAGCCCTAGGCAGCGCTTTCGGCGTTTGGCTCGCTGCTGCGATCGCGAAAGGCCGCGGCAACAAGGGGATTGACGCCCACAGCGCTCAACGCCGCCTGCATGGTGGCGCGGTCGGCGGTATTGCCGATCAGCCGTTGTCCGATCAGTGGATCGGGCAATGCCGCCAAGGTTGCGGCTGGGTCGACGCGGCGGATGATTTCCGTAAGGTCGTGCAGCGGAAACCGATAACCGCCGACGCTGACAAGTTCGGCGGGCGGGCCGGTGACGATCAGCCCCTTGCCGGTTGAATCACCGCGGCAGGTAAAGCGGGTATCGACAAATCCTCCGGGCCCGATGGTGAAATGGGGCAAGCCGGAGCGCTCGATGCCCGGGGGGAAGACATGATGCGGCACCATCGGTCCCCGGGCGGCAAGCGTGTCTGCGTCGGTGCGGGTGAGTTCGGCGACCACGACGCCGCTTGCGCTTGCGCGCGGCGCGATGACCGCTCCCAACGGCAGGGGATTGGGTTTGCCGCTGCCGCTTCGACACGCGGCGACGAGGACAGCTTCGCCGAAGACCGGCACATCGACGAGCGACACCTCCGGCTCGCGCCAGGCATCGCTCACGGCCAAAAGCTGCGGCGAGCGCCAAGCGGCGATAACACAGGCCGGGCTGTCCATGGCGAAGCCGCCCGTTGCCGCGAGACGCAGAGCAACCGGCCCGGGCAAGACTAGCGTTCCACCGCGCTCCTCTCGGCTTTGCCGCGCCAGCACTGCCGCGTCGAAGGGGTGATGTAGCACCAGCGTGCCGCCGCACAGCAGCCACGGCAAAAGTGTGAGGCAGAGGCCGGCAAAAGACGCCGGCGCAATCGTAGACAGGATGCCGGCATCTTGCGCCAACCGGCTTTCCAACAGCACCGCAAGGCCGCCGGCCAGGAACTCCGCATGATTGCGCGCGACCGGCACTAGCCCGCCTTCGGTGGTGTCAAAGGTGATCGCCGCCAAATGCGCACTGGCGTTGTTTGCCCGCTCGCGATCGAGTGGCGGGATGGCATCGAGCTTCCGGTCCTCGAACAGTTCGTCAAAGGCGACGATGCCGTCGGGCAGGTGCGCGCCAAAGCCACACACATACCGGATGGAAAAAACGTCCGCCGCGATCGTCAGCGCCAATTGGCCGTGGTTGAAACCGCCGACGCGGCCGCGGGTAATCAGCGCCTTGGCGCCGATGCGCGCCAACGCGGCGACCGCGTCGGCACGGCGCGACAAAAGCGGCAGTGGCGCCGCGATCAAGCCCGCTCGCAACACGCCGAGCAAGGTGAGTATATTTTCGACGGTGTTGGGCAATTGAATGCCGACGACGGAATCGGTGGGTAACCCCATCTGCCGCAACCGCGCGGCTATGGCGCCGACCATTCGCTCCGCTTGCGCATAATTTAGACGGCGCGGCTCGCCATCCGTGAATGCGGTGCGGTTGTCGGCGTCGATGAGTGCGGTGGCGTCGGGACGCCGCTGCGCGTGGCGGTGAAAAATTTCGTCGATGGTGACGCGCTGCTGGTTCGGTCCCGAAGCGGCGGTGGGCGCTGAACGGCCGAGGATCATTGCAGCATCGGCTCCGGCTGGTGCCACCAGGTTTCCGGCAAGTAGCCGTAAAGCGAGGTGCGGGACGGATGAGCAATATAATCGCGGCGCGCCACCCATTGCTCGGGAAGATAAAAGAGCGGCACGGTGTAGGAGCCGGAGATCAACAGGCGATCGAGCGCGCGCACCGCCGCGACAAAATCCGGACGGTCGCGCGCGGCCAGCATGGCTGCGATCATGGCGTCGATGGCCGGGCTGCGCACGCCCATGTAGTTGCGCGAGCCCGGCTGGTCGGCGGCGGCCGAACCCCAATAGACGCTCTGCTCGTTGCCGGGCGACAGCGACTGTTCCCAGCGGCATTGGATCATGTCGAAATCGAACGATAGGCGGCGCTGATCGTATTGCACGGCATCGAGCAGGCGAACCTGTGCAGATATGCCGGCGCGGGCGAGACTGCTGGCGTAGGCGAGCGCCACGCGCTCATCGTCGCGGTTGACGACCATGATCTCGAAACTGAACGGCCGCCCGCTGGCGCGTTCGCGCAAGGTCGTGCCGTTAAGTTCGTAGCCGGCGGCGGTTAGAAGCGTGAGCGCGTCGTGCAGATTCCGGCGATCGCGGCCGGAGCCGTCGCTGGTCGCCGGCGCCCATGTGCCATCCATGACGTCGCCGCCCACCGCGCCGGGAAACGCGGCGAGTAGCGCGCGTTCGCGCGCGTCGGCGGGGCGGCGGTAGGCAGACAACTCCGAGCCGTCAAAGAAGCCCGCGCTACGCCGATAAAGATCGAAAAAGAAGTTGTGATTGATCCACTGCGCATCGAACAAGAGCGACAGCGCCTGTCGCACGCGGATGTCGCCAAAGATCGGCCGGCGCGTGTTGAAGACGAAATTCGAGCTGAGCTTGGGCAGTCCGTTGGCGAAGGCTTCCTTGACGATACGCCCGTCGCGTGCCGCTGGAAAGTCGTAGCCGCTTTGCCAGCGGCTCGGATCGTTCTCGGCACGCACATCGTAGAGGCCGCTCTTGAACGCTTCGAAATAGGTGTTGGCGTCGCGGTAATAATCAAAGCGCAGCTCGGCGAAGTTCCACAAGCCGCGGTTGATCGGCAACTTGCGACCCCAGTAATTGGGGTCGCGCTTGAGCGTGACGCTTTTCCCCGGATCGATGTCGGCGACGAAGTAAGGACCGCTGCCGATCGGTTTGGCGAAAGTTGTCTCTTCGAAGGTGGCGACGTCGATCGCATGCTTGGGCAAAACCGGCATCAATCCGATGATGAGCGGCAATTCACGGTCGTTGCCGGCGCCAAGGTCGAAGCGAACGGTGCGCGCATCAAGCGCTTCGGCACGAGCCACCTTGGAATAATAGGTGCGATGATTGGGGCGGCCGTGATCGCGCAGCAGCTGCCAGGAGAAAATCACGTCGGCTGCGGTGACCGGCACGCCATCGGAAAAATGCGCGCCGGGATCCAGCGTGAAGGTGACATAGCTGCGCGCATCGTCGGTCTCGATGGTGCGGGCGAGCAAACCGTAGAGTGTGAATGGTTCGTCGTAACCGCGCGCCATCAGGCTTTCGATCACATAGCCGCGGGTCGCCTGCACCGCGAGGCCCTTGACGATCAGCGGATTGAGGCTGTCGAAGGTTCCGAGCACGCCTTGCACCAGCCGGCCGCCTTGCGGGGCATCTTGGTTGGCGTAGGGCATGACGGCAAAATCGTCGGCCATTGCCGGGACGCCGTGCATGGCAATCGCATGCGCGGTCTCCGCCGCGGAGATGGTAGCGCAGGCGCAGGCCACAACTGCCCCGCACAACGCCACGCGCAGTGCCGACGCGGCCGTGGCAAGCGGGGTTGCGGAAGCTTCGGGCATGGTCGCTTAAGCAGTGCGGTCGGCGTCTGATTCGGGTGGATCGGCGTGCAATGTAACAGAATAGCCGCAGGTCCTTTATCTCACCGCCAAAGTAAGCTATCCGATGGCCCGTCGCCGGATCGCAGTGTCACGCTGTCGCCGCAATCTGGTCGAATGACCGTTCGGGGGCCCGGCGCACAAATGGCGCGCAGGCGGACGCCGGAAAGCACTGCAAGGCAAATACTCCTGCTCAGGTCGAACAGCATCGATTTGCTACGGCAGCACAACGAGGGACTGCAACTCATGACCTTTTGTACCGCGTCGGCCGCACCAGGACCGGCGAGCCGGACTTCCGCAAAGACGGCCGCCACAGTGGCGGCGAGGGCGTTCGCGATGTGCACAGCTTTTGCCGTTGCGGTTTCGCTGGCTGCCGGCTCGCAGGCATTCGCGCAGCAGTCCGACACAGCCACACCTGCGCCAGCCGATAAGCCCAAACCAGCTAAGAAGCCCAAAACCAAGCCGGGTACGGAGGCGCAACAGGCAGTCCCTCAGGCGCAGCAACCAGCGCCGGCGCCAGGTCAACAGCCAGCACCGGGTCAACAGCCAGGAACCGCCCAACAAGGTCAGGCTGCCGGCGGCGATCAGCAAGTGCAGCTGATTTTCTCGCCATGGACCAAATTCTGCCTGAAGGGTCAGCCCGGCCAGCCGGTCGACCCCAACGCCAAAGAAGTCTGCTTCACCGGCAAGGATGCGCGCGTCGAAAGCGGCCAGCCGGTGGTGGCGGCGGTGCTGATTGAGCCACAGGGCATGGACAAGAAACTTCTGCGTGTCACGCTGCCGCTTGGCATGCAGCTGGCGCACGGTACCCGATTGATCGTCGACCAAAATCAACCGATGACCGCGCCTTACGTTATTTGCTTCACCAATGGCTGCATGGCCGATTACGAAGCGAATGCTGAACTTATCGGCAAAATGAAGAAGGCGCAGGGGCTCGTCATCCAGGCGATCAACGCGACCGGGCAGCCGATCAGCGTCGTTATGCCGCTCAACGATTTTGCCAAGGCTTATGACGGGCCGCCGACGGATCCGAAGGTTTTCGAAGAGCAGCAAAAGAAGCTGCAGGACGAATTACAGCGTCGTGCCGACGAAGCGCGCAAGAAGCTGGAAAACCAGGGCTCGCCGTCTTCGTCCGCGACGCCGCCGAACAACGGCAAGACGCAATAGGACTGACCGCTCGACGTCGTCAATGCGTAGTTGATTGGCGCGGCCGGTAGCCGCCGTTGCCGTCGTGGATGAAGACTTCCGCGACTTGGGGATGGCGAACCGGCTCGCCGCTTTCGTCCGGCAGCAGATTCTGCTCGGACACATACGCGATGTATTCGGTCTCGTCGTTCTCCGCGAACAGATGATAGAAGGGCTGGTCCTTGTGCGGCCGCACTTCGGCGGGAATCGACTCGTACCATTCTTCGGTGTTGCTGAAGATCGGGTCGATGTCGAACACCACGCCGCGGAACGGAAACAGCCGGTGCCGCACCACCTGGCCGATCTGAAATTTGGCCTCGCGAATTTTATCGATGACTACGGGCATGCGGCGACCCTCGCAGCGCCAGCCGGCGCCAATCCGTGCAAAGCCAAGATTGTGGCGCGTCGCTGACGGAAACCTGAACAATCATTCATAGCACGCGATATTCATAGGGCGATTCACGGCGCGGTTCAAAGTCCGTACCGAGTCGCCATTGCGGGATCTTTGGCGGCAACAAGGCGGGCAAGATCGACCAGGACTTTCGCCTGCTTCCAGGTGGCATCGTCCTGCATCTTGCCGTCGATCATGACCGCGCCGGTCCCGTCGGGCATGGCGGCGACGATCTTCTGCGCGAACGCGACTTCGGCCGGGTCGGGCGAGAACACACGCTTGGCGATCGGCACCTGGTTTGGGTGCAGCGTCCAGGCGCCGACGCAGCCCAAGAGAAAGCTGTTGCGGAACTGCACCTCGCACGCCGCGGTGTCGGCGATATCGCCGAACGGTCCGTAGAACGGCTTGATGCCGACGGCGGCGCAGGCATCGACCATCTTCGCGGTCGTGTAATGCCACAGATCCTGCTGGTAGATCGGGCGCGGCGCGTTGGGCGCGCCGGATATGGGGTCGGCCATGACTTTGTATTCGGGATGGCCGCCGCCGACGCGCGTCGTTTTCATGGCCCGCGAGGCGGCAAGATCGGCAGGACCTAAACTGATGCCGTGCATGCGCGGCGAAGCAGTCGCAATTGCCGCGACATTGTCGACGCCTTCGGCGGTTTCGAGAATGGCGTGGATGAGAATGGGTTTGCTCACGGCGTGCTTGGCTTCGAGTTGCGCAAGCAACTGGTCGAGGTAGTGGATGTCCCAGGGTCCCTCGACCTTCGGCAGCATGATGACGTCGAGCTTGCCTCCGACCGCGGCGACGATGTCGCAAATGTCGTCGAGGACCCACGGCGAATTGAGCGCATTGACGCGGGTCCACAATCCGGTCGCGCCGAAATCGTTCGCTTTGGCCATGGCAATGAAGCCGGCGCGCGCCGCCTCTTTGGAGTCGGCGGGAATGGCGTCTTCGAGATTGCCCAGCACCACGTCGACCTGATGGATCAACTCCGAGACGCGCGCGCGCATCTTCTCGATGTGCGGCGGCACGAAATGAATCATGCGCTCGAGCCGGATAGGCAAATCGCGCGGCGGGGCCGGCGCCCCGATCGCCAGCGGTTTGAAAAAATTGCGCGGCAGCTTCATGCAATCGTCCCAAAATCGGTCTTCAGTCAGCTAAATTTTCATGCAGCCCAACCGTAGGATGAACGACGGCACCGCGCCAAGCCGTTTTTCCGGGCATGCGCGCCTATCGGCAATGCCAAGAGCAATGCCGAGGCCACGCCCAAGAGCGTCGCGGCAGGGAGAGCGGAAGTTTACACCAACTCGCCGCGCATCAGGCGCGGTTGAGAGACGGCCGGCAGTACGCCTTCGCGCATCAGTGCACGCCGTAGTGGTCCAAGCCGCTCAACGAGGAAAAGCGACAGCCCGCGCACGGCTTGCACGGGGAGAAAATCGAGCAGCAGACTGCGGTTGAGAAGGTCGATCGCAATCTTACGGCTGGTCACGTCGGCGCGCCGGGCCGCGTCGTAACGGCCAAGCACGGCCGCCGAACCGGCATCGCTGCCATGACGCCGGGCATCGGCGACGATTTCCGCAAGCGTCGCCGCATCGCGCAGCCCGAGGTTCAATCCCTGCGCGCCGATCGGCGGCACGACGTGCGCAGCCTCGCCGACCAGCGCGATGCGGCGTTGTGCGAAGGAGCGCGCGGTTTCGACCGCGAGCGGAAACAATCCACGCCCCGGCTCGACGCGCATCGAACCGAGGAGCGAATGGGCGCGGCGCTCAAGCTCGGTCGAGAGTGCGTCGTCGTCGAGAGCAAATAGCTCCGCGGCTCGCGGCGGATCGACGACGCAAACCAGGCTCGAGCGGCGGCCGGGCAGGGGGACGAGCGTGAACGGACCGCTTTCGGTGTGGAATTCCGTTGTCGTGTCGTGATGCGGACGCGCATGCGCAAGGTTGAGCGTCAATGCGGTCTGCGGGTAGGTGCGCCGATCGGCGACAATCCCGGCGGCTGCCCGGCTCAGCGAATGCGCACCGTCAGCGCCGACGACAAGCTTTGCCCGCACGGCGCCGTCGGCGAGCCTGACGTTGACACCAGTCGGGTCGTCCTCGACCGCAATGGCAGTAGCTGCCACGCGCGGTATCTTCATCTGCGCCGCCGTTTCATTAAGGGCAGCAGTCAAATGACGGTTCTCGATGTTGTAACCGAATACGTCGAGGCCAATCTCGGCCGCGCTAAAAGCGACCTCGGGCGCCCGCAACAGCCGGTTGGTATCATCGATGAGACGGATCGTCTGGAGCGGCGCTGCGTCGCCGCGGCACCTCTCCCAGACGCCAAGCGTGGCCAGTGCGGTCACCGAGTTCGAAAGCAACGCGGTGGTGCGGTGGTCGTCTTCGGGAATTGGAGCGATGAGAACAACATCAACGCCGGCGGTCGCAAGCGCGATAGCGCTGACCAGTCCTGCCGGTCCGCCGCCGACAACAACGACCTCGGCTGCTTTGCTGTCGTTCGCGCCGTCCACGTTCGCGATCCGATCACCACGAGAATCTGTAATTGACACCGGCGCGCAGCAGGTTTTCAGTCAACGCCACCGCGGCGCCGGCGGCAGTGCCGCAATTCGCAATCGTTGTGCACGACGATGCGTTTCCGAAAGAGGCATACAGGTATTCGGCCTTAGCCGACCAATTGTCGGTCAACGCATATTCGAGCCCGGCGCCGGCGACCCAGCCGGCCCTGAGCGCGCTTTGGAAGGTTGCCGGCGGATTGAGACCGGCCGAGATGTTGCCGAACGCCGCGCCTCCTGTCACGTAAGGCAGCATGCGGTCGTACTGATAGCCCACGCGCAGGCGAGCCGTACCGAGAAAATTATTTTTCGTTTCGCAGGCCGCGACCGCGCCGGCCGTATTGAAGGCGCAATTGCCGACACTGCCGTCGAGGCCCGCCCAGTCCGCATCGCCCTCGAAACCAACGAGCACTTCGCTGATCGCAAGATTGAAGCCGAGCGTGCCGCCAACCAAAGCGCCGTTCGGACTGAAGACATTGGTCGGTGTCCCGTTCAGGCTCCACTGGCTGCTGCCGAAACCGTATCCGCCGTTGACCCCCAAATAGAAGCCGTTCCAGGTTTTGCTCGGCGACGCGGGGCTGTAAATCGGCGGTGGTACTGGCGCTGACTGCAAGGGGGGCGGAAAATCGGCTGCAAGCGGCCGGCCGATGCCGACGAGCGACGCGAGGACTAACGCAACAACGGCTTGCTTCATCTGACGCTTAACGGGCTACGGATTTTAGCTCGAAAGCGAACCTACCGCATGAATTGCTAAAATACTATGCGATGTGATTTTGCAGTTCGGCGGGCAGGCGAAAAATATTAAAACGTCTAAAGTGATTTCATGGAACCGCAATTGCCGAAAGTGCACACGCGACCGCTTCGTGCGGCGGCCTTCGCGGTTCACATTTTCACCGCCTGCGGGGCTGCCTGTGCGTTGCTCGCATTGCTCGCGGCGGTGAGCGCCGACTGGACGCACATGTTCGGGTGGCTCGGTGTTGCGGTGGTCATCGATGCGGTCGACGGCACCTTCGCGCGGCGTTTGCGGGTCGCCGAGCTGTTGCCGCGTTGGTCGGGCGACGTGCTCGATTTTGTTGTCGATTTTGCCACTTACGTGTTCGTACCGGCTTACGCCATGACCACCGGCGGCGCGCTACCGACGGCGCTGGCGCTTCCCCTCGGCGTTCTAATCACCGTGACCGGAGCGCTCTATTTCGCCGACCGGCGGATGAAGACCGCTGACAGCTATTTTCGTGGTTTTCCTGCGTTGTGGAACGTGGTCGCGTTTTATCTGTTTTTACTCAAACCGCCGCCCATCCTCGCTGCGATTGCGATCGTCGTGCTCGCGGCGGCGACGTTTGCTCCAATACATTTCGTGCATCCAGTCCGAGTGCCCCGCTGGCGGCTGGCGAACCTGGCATTGCTGGCGCTGTGGGCCGGTCTCGCTCTGGTGGCGCTTGCGCAAAACCTGGCTCCGCCCGGTTGGATTTCAGCGTTGCTCGTGGGGATTGCCGTCTATTTCGTAATCATCGGTCTTTTGCGCGGCGGCAACTGATCACGCGATGGGTCTCTTGCGCCGTTGCGACGACTACCTATGATCGCCCGCCCGCGCCGAGGATTTTGACAGGAGTGGATCATGGTTGGTGCAGTACGCGTCCATAAAGTCGGCGGCCCGGAGGTGCTGACATACGAAGAGATCGACGTACCGGCTCCGGCCCAAGGCCAGGTTCGCGTCAAAGAGCACGCCATCGGAGTCAATTTTGTCGACACGTATTTCCGGTCAGGGCTGTATCCCGCGCCTGGCGGCTTGCCGTTCATCGCCGGCGCCGAAGCGGCGGGCGAAGTCGTTGACGTCGGTCCGGGCGTCAGCGAGTTCAAACGCGGCGATCGCGTCGCCTATGTGCAGGGACCGGGCTGTTACGTCCAAGAGCGCAACGTGCCCGCCGACCGCGTCGTCAAGCTGCCGGACAACATCAGCTACGAACAGGCTGCCGCGATGATGCTCAAGGGCCTGACCGTTGAGTATCTCGTTCGTCGAACCTTCAGGGTCGAGAAAGGGATGAATGTGTTGATGCACGCCGCCGCCGGCGGCGTCGGCCTGATGCTGTGCCAGTGGGCCAACCATCTCGGCGCCAATGTCATTGGGACGGTCGGCTCCAAGGACAAAGCCGAGCTTGCCCGTGCCAATGGTTGCCATCACACCATTCTCTACCGTGATGAGGATTTTGTCGCCCGCGTCAAAGAGATTACCGGCGGCAAATTGTGCGACGTTGTCTATGACGGCATTGGCAAGGCGACGTTCCCTGGTTCGCTCGACTGCATCCGGCCGCTCGGCATGTTTGTGAGCTTCGGCAGTGCCTCCGGCCCGATCGCGGCCTTCGACATCAACCTGCTGCAGTTCAAGGGCTCGCTGTTTGCGACGCGCCCGACGCTCGGGACCTACGCGGCAAAGCGCGAAGACCTGCTGTCAATGGCAAACGAGCTGTTCGCGGTGGTGGGCAGCGGTGCGGTGAAGATTTCCATCAGCAAGAAATATCCACTCCGCGAGGCGGCGCAGGCGCATCGCGATCTGGAAGGCCGCGCCACGACCGGCTCGCTCATTCTGGTGCCATAAATATTTAAAATTTAAGCGGGAGCGCATGAAGGCTTGGGGTTATTTGGCGACGCTCGGCTGGGCATTTCTCGCCTTCGTCGTCGGCCAATTTGCGGCGCTCGCCGTGCTGCTGTGGCTGCGGCTGGGCGATGTCAACACGATGCTGACCACGCCGTTCGACGGCAAATTGGTCACGCTTTTCATCCTGATTTCCAATCCGATCAGCATCGCCGTTATCGCGCTGGCGGTGCGGGTCGCGCGTGCTCCGCAGGCGCAGTATTTGGCGCTGGTGCGACCGCCGCTGCGTTATCTGGTGATCGGGCTTACCAGTCTTGTCGGCCTGATCGTGCTTGGCGACGCGCTGCTCTATTTCGGCGGTTACCCGCTGGTCACGCCCTTCCAATTGCAAAGCTACCAGACGGCCGCCGCGGAAGGATGGCTCGCGGCATTTTGGTTCGGCGCCATCGTCGTGGCGCCGGCGGGCGAAGAGGTGCTGTTCCGCGGATTTCTGTTCCGCGGCTGGGCTCGATCCGAGCGCGCGACTTGGCCGGCGATCATTGCCATCTCGCTGTTATGGGCGGCGTTGCATGTCCAATACGATTGGACCGGCATTGTGCAGATTTTCATTATCGGGCTGTTTCTCGGCTGGATGCGCGCGAAGAGCGGCTCGACGCTACTGACCTTCTTGCTGCACGGCCTGTTCAACCTGGAAGGCACGCTGGAAACCGTGCTGCAGCTCCACTTCTTTCCGTGAGTAGTGGTCCGATTCTAACATTCGCATCCCGGTTGGGCAGGCTCTTTTGCGAATGTTAGAATCAAAGGACCACTAGCAAGTATCAGTACTAATGGAGCTTTTGAATTTGACATTCGCTTCACGAGTTTGCGGCCAAGTGGGTAGCGAATGTCAAATCCGCGCCACTAGGCGGCCGGTTGGCGCGGCAGGCCCATGACCGGCGTGGTGAAGTGCCTGATCGAAGCGACCACGTCGTCGAGCGGCACTTTGCTACCCGGGGTTTCGCAGACAATCGTCGCCAACAAATTCATGTCGCGCCGGAACAGCGAGTCGAGCGCGGTCAGTGTATGGGTGAGCGTACCGCGGTACGTGCCGGATACCAGGATCAGGGGCAATCGCAGCGCCATCATGACGTCGAGGATTGTGCGCCGCTCGTCCAGTGGCACCATGATGCCGCCGACACCTTCGATCAGAAGAATGTCGCGCCTTCCGTTGATCGCGGCTTGGCAATAGGCGATGACGGCGTCGACATCGATGCTGCGGCCTTCGAACTGTGCCGCCAGATCGGGCGCCAGCGCTGGGCGAAAGCGCCAGGGCGAGGTGCGTTCGATCGATTCAGGCGAAAACGGCAGACCCAGGGCGGCGATCAGGGTGCCGGGATCGCTGGCGGCGGCTTGCGCCGGATCGTATCCGGTGACGACGGGCAGCAGCGCATCGACCGTATGGCCGATTTGCCGGAGGTGGCGAACGAGCGAGGCAGTGACGAAGGTTTTTCCAACGTCCGGTCCGGTCGCGGTGATAAAGATCGCGGTCACGATTCGGCGCCTCGGCGGCATGAAAGCGCCGAACCGCAGATAATGCCAGCAAAAACAATGGGTCGGCGCGGCCTTCGCCGGTATTAGTAGCCGACTACCGTGCCGTAAAGGTCGTAAGCCTCAGCGCGCTCGATCTTTACGGTCGCGATCTCGCCGACGCGCAGCGGCCGCCGGGATTGGACGTGGACGGTACCGTCAATCTGCGGCGCGTCGCCTTTGCTTCGCCCCTTGGCAAGCCCTGAACTTGCGCCGCCTGCGGCGATCTCATCGATGATCACGCGCTCGCGGTTGCCGACCTTGCGTTTAAGCCGCTTTGCCGAGATCTGCTGTTGCAGCTGCATCAGGCGGTGCCAGCGTTCGTCCTTGACGGCAACAGGCACCGGCGCCGCGAGATCGTTCGCGGCAGCGCCCGCGACCGGCTCGTAGCGGAAGCAACCGACGCGATCGAGCTCCGCCTCTTTCAGCCACTCAAGCAACAGCGAAAAATCCGCCTCGGTTTCGCCGGGAAAGCCGACGATAAAGGTCGAGCGAAGGGTTAGTCCCGGGCAGGCGGCGCGCCATTTTCGGATGCGGGAGAGCGTTTCCTCCTGTGCAGCGGGCCGACGCATGCGTTTTAGCACTGCTGGACTGGCGTGCTGGAATGGCACGTCGAGATACGGCAACACTTTGCCGTCCGCCATCAGCGCAATGACATCGTCCACATGCGGGTAGGGGTAAACATAATGGAGCCGCACCCACACGCCGAATTCGCCGAGAGCGCGAGCGAGATCGAGAAATTTTGCCCGTATCTCGCGGCCCTGCCACGTGCTCGTGGCGTATTTGATGTCGACGCCATAGGCGGATGTGTCCTGCGATATGACAAGCAATTCCTTGACGCCGGCCGCAACCAGCCGCCCGGCCTCGCGTAGCACGTCGGCGGCCGGCCGCGAGACCAGATCGCCGCGCAAGTGCGGAATGATGCAGAAGGTACAACGATTGTTACAACCCTCTGATATCTTTAAGTAAGCGTAATGCCGCGGCGTGAGTTTAATGCCCTGCGGCGGAATCAGGTCGGCGAAGCGGTCGGGCCGCGGTGGGACCGCCCGATGCACGGCCTCGAGCACGCTTTCGTATTGCTGCGGGCCGGTGATGGCCAGGACATTCGGATGCGCGGCGGTGATCTTTTCCGGTTCCGCGCCCATGCACCCGGTGACGACGACTTTGCCGTTTTCGTTGAGCGCGGCGCCGATGGCGGCAAGCGATTCCGCCTGCGCGCTATCGAGAAAGCCGCAGGTGTTGACGATGGCGAGGTCGGCGTCGGCATGGTCGCGGCTCAGTTCGTAGCCCTCCGCCCGCAGGCGCGTGATGATACGCTCGGAATCGACCAGCGCCTTGGGGCAGCCAAGCGAAACAAAGGAAATGCGGGGAGGGCGGTTCATATCGACTGCTAGCTGGCGCGGCTAGCCGCCGAATTCAAGGCGCCAAAAAGGTCAAAGCGCGCCGAGGATTATCCGCCGCGCGCTTTGGTGGTGTTCGGAAACGCAGATGTAGCGGCCGCGGATGGGCGGTCAGCAGTGCTGTTGCGCGCAACCGCCCATTTTTTCGTTGCAATAGAACGGCAGCAGCACCGTTTGATTGCTTATGCACCCATAGACCTTGCACCAGCCATTGGCATCGCAGGACGACGTGATGGTGCAGCGGAGCCGCGGCATGGCGCAGGCATTCGGCATTTTTTCCATTTTGGCCAATGCCGGCGACAGCGTCGCCGCAGCCAGCAAGCCGGCCAGCATGACTTTGGTGATCGATTTGGTGAGCATGGCAGTCCCCCGTGTTGGACGACGGGAATGTTTCATAAACAAGGAGTTAGCACAAGAAGTCCCGACCTGTGCGATAGTTGGCTGCAAGTGGAACTTACTTGTGCGTGAGCATGAGGCTGCCGAACCCGCCGCTCCTTCTGGTGACCGACCGACGCCAATCGCGCCGTCCGCTTGGCAACATTGTTGCCGTGGCGCTCGCGGCCGGTTGCCGCTGGATCAGCTTGCGCGAAAAAGACTTACCGCCCGACGAGCAAATTTTGTTGGCGCGAGCGCTCCTGCCTTTGGCCCATGACAAAGGCGCAAAGCTTTTGCTGCATGGTGAGGCGAAGCTTGCGCACCACGCCGGTGTCGATGGCGTGCATCTACCCTCGGGCAGCGATGTTGCCGCGGCTCGATCGCTGATCGGTCGGGACAAGATCTTGGGCGTGTCGATTCACACCGTCACCGAGGCAGCGGCACTGGACCCGACGCGGGTCGACTATGCGCTGGCGGGCCCGGCGTTCGAAACTTTGAGCAAGCCCGGCTACGGGCCCGAGATTGGCCGCAAAGGCCTCGGCGAAATAACGCGGACCGCGGGCGTTCCAGTGCTCGCCATTGGCGGAGTCAATGTCGCGCGCGTTGCCGACTTGATCGCGGCCGGCGCGGCGGGGGTCGCGGTGATGGGTGGGGTCATGCGCGCTACCGACCCGGGACAGGAAGTCGGAGTGCTGATCGCGACGCTCAACGGAGCCTTGGCCCTGCGGAGCTGACGAGGCGGACTACGATTTGCGACCTATCGCGCCCGATACGCGCCGACCCCTTGGTCGGGTACCCAAACCCCGGCGGGACGTTTGCCCGCCTGCCAGAACACGTCGATCGGCATGCCGCCACGCGGATGGAAATAGCCGCCGATGCGCAGCCATTTCGGCTTCAATAGTACATTGAGTTTTTTGCCAATCGCGATCGTGCAGTCCTCGTGGAACGCGCCGTGGTTGCGGAAGCTGTTGAGATAAAGCTTGAGTGATTTCGATTCCACGAGCCAGCCGCGCGGCACGTAATCTATCACCAAGGTGGCGAAATCGGGCTGACCCGTGACCGGGCACAGGGTGGTGAATTCGGGGAACGTGAAGCGGGCGACATAATTCGCATCCGCATGCGGATTGCGCACGCGGTCGAGCGCCGCGTCCTCAGGCGAGGCTGGAATGGCCGCAGGCCGGCCAAGATGCAGGGTTTTCTTCGACATAGCTTTTGAGTGCATGCCTGTCTTGGTGGAGCATGACAAGGGCCTCACTGATCCTGTAGAAGCCGCTGCGGCGGCACACGCTCTCGCAAACCGGGAACCCGTTCTCGGCTGCGCTTTGGCTCGACGTTTGTGACTGATCCGGGGACCTGCATGACAGCTATCGTCGATATTATCGGCCGCGAAATCCTCGATAGCCGCGGCAATCCGACCGTCGAGGTCGATGTCGTTTTGGAGGACGGTTCCCGCGGCCGCGCCGGCGTACCGTCCGGCGCCTCGACCGGGACGCATGAGGCGGTCGAGCTGCGCGACGGCGACAAGGAGCGCTATCTCGGCAAGGGCGTGCGCAGTGCCGTCGAAGCCGTTAATGGCGAAATATTCGACGCGTTGCGTGGTTTGGACGCCGAAGCCCAGGTCAAGATCGACGAGGCCATGATCGCGCTCGACGGCACGCCCAACAAGGCGCGGCTTGGCGCGAACGCAATCCTCGGCGTGTCGCTTGCGACCGCCAAGGCGGCGGCTCAAGCCAACCACATGCCGCTCTATCGCTACATCGGCGGCACCGCAGCGCGGCTCCTGCCGGTGCCGATGATGAACATCATCAACGGCGGCGTGCACGCCGACAATCCGATCGATTTCCAGGAATTCATGATCGTGCCGCTCGGCGCTGCGTCCTTTGCCGAAGCGCTACGGGCGGGTGCGGAAATTTTTCACACGTTGCGCGCCGAGCTAAAAGCCGCCGGCCACAACACCAATGTCGGTGACGAAGGCGGCTTTGCGCCCAACCTACCGTCGGCGGAGGCTGCGATCGAGTTCGTTCTCGCGGCGATCGGCAAGGCCGGCTATCGCGCCGGCACCGACGTGGCGTTGGCGCTCGATCCGGCAGCGAGCGAATTTTTCCGTGATGGCGCCTACCAATACAAAGGCGAAGGCAAGACGCGTTCGATCGCGCAGCAGGTCGACTACCTCGCCGGTCTGGTGAAAAGTTATCCGATCGTCTCGATCGAAGACGGTATGGCCGAGGATGATTTTGCCGGCTGGAAAATGCTGACCGAGAAAACCGGCGCGCATTGCCAACTGGTCGGTGACGACCTCTTCGTTACTAATGTCGCACGCCTAAGCGAAGGCATCAAAAACGGCCTTGGTAATTCCATCCTGATCAAGGTGAACCAGATCGGCACGCTGACGGAAACATTGGCCGCGGTCGAAACCGCACATAAAGCCGGGTACACCGCAGTGATGTCGCATCGCTCCGGCGAGACCGAGGATTCGACGATTGCCGACCTCGCGGTTGCGACCAATTGCGGGCAGATCAAGACCGGTTCGCTCGCACGTTCCGATCGCACCGCAAAATATAATCAGCTGCTGCGTATCGAGGAGGAACTGGGCGCCCAGGCGCTCTATCCCGGGCGCGCTGCGTTCAAGGTGATCTGACCGACCGCGGCGGTGCGCTTGCTTGTCGGGACGCGTGGTTTAAAGGTATAGGAAACACCGATGGACCAGTCGCTGGAACTGAAATCGGGCAACCGGCAGCGCGAAATCGCGCGCGTGCGTGCCGGTGTCGCCGCAGCAGTCGACGCCGCGCCGGCTTCCGACACGCCGTTTCTGCACCTTGTGCTCGATCGTGTATTTCCCGACGACGTTTACGCCGCGATGCTGGCGAATATGCCGGAAGCCGACGATTACCGGCCGATGCACGGCCGCAGCAAAGGCCACGACCTCGCCGACGGCACGCACACCCGCGTCAAGATCGATTTGTTCCCCGAATATATCCGCCACTTGCCGGCGCAAAAGCGCGCGTTGTGGGATGTGGTCGGCCGCGCTTTGTGCTCACGCGAAGTCACGGATGCACTCGTGCGCAGGCTGGCGCCGGCGTTGCGCCGCCGTTTCGGCGAGCGTTACGCTCAAGTCGGCTTCTTTCCCATCCCGGTCCTAACCCGCGACATTCCGGGCTATTTGATCACGCCGCACACCGATACCCGCTGGAAGGGGATCACCGTGCAGCTTTATCTGCCGCGCGACCGCTCGAGCGCCCATATCGGCACGATCTTTCACAAAAAGCTTCCCGACGGCTCGATGCCGAAGGACAAGCAGATGACGTTTGCGCCCAACACCGGTTATGCCTTTGCGGTCGGCGACGACACCTGGCATTCAGCCGATCGCATCGGACCCGAGGTGCAAACGCGCGACAGCATCTTGCTGACCTACTTCGTCGACGCCGGACCGCTGCGCTATCTGCGCAATCGCGGCAAACGGATCGGCAATTTCGTGCTCAGCGAGGTCCGCAACCGGCTGCCGTGACCGCTTGAGTCCGTTAATCCGGCCTTAAGTGAGGCGCTCGCATGTTGGGCGAATGGTCACTCGTAAGCGTTTGCGTTCGCTCCTGACGGCGCTCGGCCTCTATGTGCTGGCCGCGCTTTTGATCGGGTATTTCGGCGTCAATGCGTTTAGCGGCAACCACGGACTGAAGGCGAAGCAGGACCTCGACCAGCAGTTCGCGGCGCTGTCGACCGAACTTGCGCAGCTCAAGATCCAGCGCGTGCAATGGGAGCGGCGGGTCGCGTTGGTCAAATCGGGCGGCCTTGATCCCGATATGCTCGATGAGCGGGCGCGCGCGCTCCTGGATTATGCGCACCCCAACGATCTCGTGCTGATGCTCGACCCGGCAAAATTTGCGCCGGCCGGCAGGCCTTGAACTTGCCCGTGTACTTTCCGAAATATTTTTGACAGCCAACGGCTTGCGTAGGACATAACGCGCCGCAGGCCGACTTCCGCCATACGCCGATATCGGCTATGGGATGTACACTCGCATTGCTTCGAGGCGCCAATGGCCGTTGCCAAAGCCAAAGAAACCGACGCAACCGTCAACGAAGAATCCCTGACTATTGCCGTGCCGCCGCATTCGACCTCGGGCGCCGAATTCACTAAGGAAGAGGAACTCGGGGCGCTGCGGGAGATGCTCTTGATCCGCCGCTTCGAGGAGAAGGCCGGCCAGATGTACGGCATGGGTCTGATCGGCGGATTCTGCCACCTCTACATCGGTCAGGAAGCCGTCGTCATCGGCGTGCGCATGGCCAAGCGCGACCACGATCAGATGATCACGGGCTATCGCGACCACGGCCACATGCTGGCCTGCGGCATGGACCCGAAGGGCGTCATGGCCGAGCTCACCGGCCGCCGGCATGGCTATTCCAAGGGCAAGGGCGGCTCGATGCACATGTTCTCCCCCGAGAAGCACTTCTATGGGGGCCACGGCATCGTTGGCGCTTCAGTGCCAATTGGGACCGGCCTCGCCTTTGCCAACAAATATCGTGGCAACGATGCCGTGTGCCTCACCTTCTTCGGCGACGGCGCGGCCAACCAGGGCCAAGTCTACGAAAGCTTCAACATGGCGGAGCTGTGGAAGCTGCCGGTGGTCTACGTCATCGAGAACAACCGCTACGCCATGGGCACGTCACTGACGCGCTCGTCGGCGCAAACCAATCTGTCCAAGCGCGGCCTGTCGTTCAACATCCCGGGCGTCGAGGTCGACGGTATGGATGTGCGCGCGGTGCGGGCAGCCGCCGAAGACGCGATCGCCTGGTGCCGCGCCGGCAACGGCCCGACCATCATCGAAGCAATGACCTACCGCTATCGCGGCCACTCGATGTCAGACCCGGCCAAATACCGCACCAAGGAGGAGGTCGACAAAGTCCGCACCGAGCACGATCCGATCGAGCAGGTACGCGCGCGCCTTCTCGCCAAGAAATGGGCGAGCGAGGACGACTTGAAGAAAATCGATGCCGCGGTGCGCGCCGTGGTGAACGAGGCGTCCGAATTTGCCACCAACGATCCGGAGCCGGATGCTTCCGACCTTTATACCGACGTCTATCAGTGAATGTGCGCGTGTGCCGGCGCCCGAGTGCTTCGGTTGAGCGTTCGCAGTCAGATTTAGCTTACAGTCAGCCCCGCCAGAGTTTGTAGATGCCGACCCAAGTCCTCATGCCCGCTTTGTCTCCTACCATGGAGAAGGGCAATCTTTCCAAATGGCTCAAGAAAGAGGGCGACCCGGTCAAATCCGGCGACGTCATCGCCGAGATCGAGACCGACAAAGCGACCATGGAAGTCGAGGCGGTGGACGAGGGCACGCTCGGCAAAATCCTGGTGCCGGAAGGTGCGCAAGACATAGCCGTCAACACGCCGATTGCGGTGATCCTCGGCGACGGCGAGGACAAATCCGCGCTCGGCGACGGCAAGGAACTCGAGGCCGATGGGGTGCCAGCGCAGCCACCGCCAGCGGCCGCGGAACCCGCCAAGGCGACGCCGCCGGCGCCCCCGAAAACCGCCATTCCCGAACCGGTCAGCCCGGCGGCAGCCGATCTTGAAGTTCCGGCCGGGACGGAAATGGTCACCATGACCATGCGCGAAGCCTTGCGCGACGCCATGGCCGAAGAAATGCGCCGTGATCCGGACGTCTTCGTCATGGGCGAGGAAGTCGCCGAATATCAGGGCGCTTACAAAGTGACGCAGGGGCTGTTGCAGGAATTCGGCGCCCGGCGCGTCATCGATACGCCGATCACCGAATACGGCTTTGCCGGTCTTGGCGTAGGCACCGCGCTCGCCGGACTAAAGCCGATCGTCGAATTCATGACCTTCAACTTCGCCATGCAGGCGATCGACCACGTCATTAATTCCGCGGCGAAGACGCGCTACATGTCCGGTGGGCAGGTCGACGTCGCCGTCGTCTTTCGCGGGCCGAACGGGCCAGCCGCGCGCGTCGCCGCCCAGCACAGCCAGGATTATTCCTCCTGGTACTCTCATGTTCCGGGCTTGAAAGTGATTGCGCCGTCGAATGCCGCCGACGCCAAGGGTCTGCTCAAGGCTGCGATCCGCGATCCGAACCCGATCGTATTTCTGGAAAACGAACTGCTCTACGGTCACTCGTCGCCAGTGCCGAAGCTCGACGATTATGTGCTGCCGATCGGCCGCGCGCGCGTGGTGCGCGCCGGCACCGACGTGACGTTGGTCGCCTGGTCGATGGGCATGACTTATGCGCTCAAAGCCGCCGAGGAGTTGGAAAAGGAAAACATCTCCGCCGAAGTGATCGATCTGCGCACGCTTAAACCGATGGACTCCGAGACAATCGTCGCGTCGGTGAAAAAAACCGGTCGGCTGGTCACCGTCGAGGAAGGCTGGAAGCAATCCGGCGTCGGCGCCGAGATTGCCGCGCGCATGATGGAGGAGGCGTTCGATTATCTCGATGCGCCGGTCGCGCGTGTCACCGGCAAGGACGTGCCGATGCCATACGCGGCGAATTTGGAGAAGCTGGCGCTGCCTTCGGTCGCCGAAGTGATCGAAGCCGCCAAGGCCGTCTGTTACCGCTGACATCGGTGAAGCCTTAAGCGTCATGCCAATCAACATTCTCATGCCGGCGCTGTCGCCCACGATGGAGAAGGGCAACCTCGCCAAATGGCTGAAAAAGGAAGGCGAACCGGTCAAGACCGGCGACGTCATCGCCGAAATCGAAACCGACAAGGCGACGATGGAATACGAGGCCGTCGACGACGGCGTGATGGCGAAGATCGTGGTGCCGGAAGGCACTCAGGACGTTCCGGTCAATCAGCTCATCGCGGTGATGGCGCAAGAGGGCGAGGACCCGAAAGCCGCCGCCGCGGCGGCCGGAAAGAGCGCGCCTGCGCCAAAAGCCGCCCCAGCCGCTGCCGCACCGGCACCAGCGCCAACGCCGCCGCCACAAACCAAGGCACCCGGCGCGCAGCCCTCATCTCCTCCCGCGCCGCAGGCAGCCGGTGAGGGGCCACGAGCTAATGGGCAGACGCCGGGCCGGGTTTTCGCCTCACCGCTCGCGCGCCGCCTCGCTAAGGACGCCGGTATCGATATCGCGCGCGTCACCGGCTCCGGCCCGCATGGCCGCGTGATTGCCCGCGACGTGGCGGCGGCGAAGGAAGGCAAGGGGCTGCGCGCAGCGCCTGCGGTGCCCGCAGCCGCCGCGACCGCTGCTCCGCTCATCGCGCCGGCGATGAGCGATGCGCAGATCCGCGCGCTCTACGAAGACGGCAGCTACGAGCTCATTCCGCATGACGGCATGCGCCGCACGATCGCACAACGCCTCACCGCGTCGACGCAAACCATTCCGCATTTCTACCTCACCGTCGACTGCGATATCGGCAAACTTCTCTTTGCGCGCAAGGACATCAACGCGTCGGCGCCGAAGGGCGCCGACGGCAAACCGGCCTACAAGCTCTCGGTCAACGACTTCGTCATCAAGGGGCTGGCCCTCGCTTTGCAGCGCGTGCCCGACGCGAACGTGAGCTGGACCGAAGCCGGCTTGCTCAAACATAGACACTCCGACATCGGGGTGGCCGTAGCGTTGCCCGCCGGCCTGATCACTCCGATCGTTCGCAATGCGGAGACGAAATCGCTGTCCGCCATCTCCAACGAGATGAAAGAACTGGCGGCGCGCGCCCGCGCCAAAAAACTCAAGCCGCAGGAATATCAGGGCGGCACCTCGTCGGTGTCGAATCTCGGCATGTACGGCATCAAGGATTTCACCGCCGTGATCAATCCGCCGCAATCGACCATCCTTGCGGTCGGCACCGGCGAGGAGCGCGCGGTGGTGCGGGGCGGCAAGATCGAAGCGGCGCATCTGATGAGCGTGACCATGTCATGTGACCATCGCTCGGTTGACGGCGCGCTCGGCGCGCAGCTGATCGGCGCCTTCAAGGCGCTGATCGAGAATCCAGTGATGATGCTAGTGTAAACGATGCCATTGGTTCGTATCGATCTTCGCCGCGGCAAATCGCCGGCTTACCGCAAAGCCATCTGCGACAGCCTCTATCGCGCCATGCGCGAAGCGTTCAACGTACCGGAAGACGACCGCTTCATGATTGTCAGCGAGCACGATGCCGAGAATTTCGTTTACGCGCAGACTTATCTCGGTATCGCCCATACCGACGATCTGGTGATTGTGCAGATCACGGCGAACGATACCCGGACCGTCGCGCAAAAGCAGGCGTTCTTCGCCTGCGCGGCAGCGCTCTTGGCCGAAAGTCCAGGTCTGCGCAAGGAGGACGTGTTCATCAATCTGGTCGAATGCAAAAAGGAAAACTGGTCATTCGGCAACGGCATTGCTCAATACGTGTGATGCCGGTGTAAACTTGTACGATGCGAGAATCGTTTCGGGCGCGATCCTGTGCAAACTAAAGAGGCCATCATGAGCATTGTGGGGGAACCCCCACTGGCCGACAGCCCGGATCAGCGAACGGCCGAGATCAGGCGCATCGTCACTTCGAGCATCGTCGGCACCTCGGTCGAATGGTACGACTTTTTGATCTACGGCACCGCAAGCGCGCTGGTGTTCAACAAGCTGTTCTTCCCGCTGTCCGATCCTTCGCTCGGCACCATCGCCGCCTTCGGTACCTATGGCGTCGGCTTCTTCGCTCGGCCGTTCGGTGCGGCCATCTTCGGCCATTTTGGCGATCGCGTCGGCCGCAAAGCGATGCTGGCCATGACCATTATCATCATGGGGCTTGGCACCTTTCTGATCGGGCTGTTGCCGACCTATAGCCAGATCGGCATCGCGGCGCCGATCCTCTTAATCCTGCTGCGGCTCCTTCAGGGCATCGGTCTCGGCGGCGAATGGGGTGGCGCCGTGCTCATGGTGGTCGAGAACGCGCCCGACAAAAGCCGCGGTTTGCTCGGCTCGATGGTGCAGCTCGGCTATCCGATCGGCAATCTTGCCGCCATCGGCGCGCTGACGCTGCTGGCGCAGCTACCGGAGCCGGCTTTCCTGTCGTGGGGCTGGCGGGTGCCGTTTCTGATTAGCATCTTTCTCGCCGGCGTCGGCCTTTACATCCGCATGCAGCTCGAGGAAACGCCTGTGTTCCGCGCGCTCGAAGCGAAAAAGGAGACCGCGCCGCTTCCGGTCATCGAAGTCATCACCAAGCACCCACGCGCGTTCTTCATTGCAATCGGATTGAAGCTTTCCGAAATCAGCTACGTCAGCATCGCCGGCGTCTTTGCCATCAGCTACGTGACTGGCAAGCTCGCCTTGCCGCGCAGCGTCATCCTCAACGCGCTGTTGTTGTCGGCGGTCGTCGCGTTGTTCGCCATCCCGTTTTTCGGTTGGCTGTCCGATCGCATCGGCCGCAAGCCCATGTTCATTGCGAGCTGCCTATTCGCGGTGCTCTTCGCCTTCCCGATGTTCTGGTTGTTGGACACTAAGGATGCCGCTGTCATCACGCTCACGGTGCTCGCGGCCATCGTCTTCGGCCAGATCATCGGGTTCGGTGTCGGCGCGCCTTGGTATGCGGAGCTGTTCACGGCAAAATTGCGCTATAGCGGAGCTTCGCTCGGCTTCCAGATCGGCGCAGCGATTTCGGGCGGCCTGACCCCGTTTGCGGCCGCGTCCTTTTTGGCCTGGACCGGCGGCGCCACCTGGCCGATTTCGCTCTACCTGATCGCGCTCGGGATCATTACCTTTATCGCGACCGTGGCGGCGCCGGAGATGGCCGGCAAGCCGCTGAAATGAGACCGGTATGAACGAGCAGCCGCGCGCGCTTCGTGTCCCGCGAATGGTCGAGGCCTTCGACCATTTTGCCGGCGCGGCCGCGGCCGCGACGCCGGGCGGCGCCACCAATTGGCGCGGCACGCTGCTGCACATCCATATCGCCGAAGCGGCGAGCTACGAGATGGAGGAGCTTACCGAAGCGCGTTGCATCGCCGGCCGCGGCATCGAGGGCGACCGCTATTTCGCCGGCAATGGCACGTACTCGCCGAAGGCCGACGTGCGCGAAATCACCCTGATCGAGCAGGAAGCGCTGGACGCGCTCGCCCGCAACGATCCGCCGCTGCAGGGCGGTGCGATCGTTCTGCGTCCGGAGGATCACCGCCGCAATCTGACGGTCCGCGGCGTGCCGCTCAATCATCTGGTCGGGCGGCGGTTTCGTGTCGGCGACGTGATCCTGCGCGGCGGGCGTTTGAACTTCCCCTGCAAATACCTGGAAGAACTCTTGAACTTGCCGGTCTATCTGGCCCTTTACAATCGCTCCGGATTGAACTGCAGCATCGAGCGCGGCGGCATTGTTCGTCCAGGCGACGCCATCGAACTTCTGTCTTGATCCGATGACGGCGCGCCTGATCATGAAGCTGCGGGTGGCGCAGGCGCGCTACACCGCGTCAGATGTGCTGCACCTGACCTTGGTCCATCCGCGAAAGTCCGAACTGCCGGCGTGGACGCCCGGGGCCCATGTCGATCTGCGCCTTCCCGACGGCCGCGTGCGCCAATACTCGTTGTGCGGCGATCCGCAGGATCGCAGCCGTTACGAGATCGCGATCAAACGGGAGATGGCGGGCCGCGGCGCGTCGGTATGGGCGCATGCGCATTTGACGGAAGGCACGCTGGCTCATGTCTCGGCGCCGCGCAATAACTTCCCGCTCGCCGAGGGTGCGCGTCGTACGATTCTGATCGCCGGCGGCATCGGCATCACGCCGTTTGTTTCGATGGCGCGCAAACTTGAAGGCGAGGGCGCCGATTTCGAGCTTAACCTGTGCGCGGCGTCGCCGGCGGCGACGCCGCTGTTGCCGGAGCTTCGCGCGCTGTGCGGCGAACGCCTCAAGACCTGGTTTTCGCGTGAAGGCCGCCGCTTCGATACGGCGGCGATCGAGCCTTATGGTGACCGTGGCCATCTCTATGTTTGCGGGCCGCCACGGCTCCTTGAGCCTACGCTCGCGCGGGCGAGGGCGATCGGCTGGCCGGGTGCGAGCGTGCACACCGAAGTGTTCAAGCCGCTGGTCGATGAGAACTTCAAACCCGAGCCGTTCGACGCTTTTATTGCGTCAACCGGAGCGGTCCTGCACGTGCCGGCCGACCGCACGCTGTTGGATGTTCTGCGGGCGAACGGGCTCGCGACCGCATCGTCCTGTGAGCTTGGTGTTTGCGGCACCTGCGTTTGCGGCTATCGCAGTGGCAGGGTAATCCATCGCGATGTCATCCTGCCGCTGGCGAGCCGCCAGGACCGCATGACGCCGTGCGTGTCGCGCGCCCATGTCAGCATCACGCTCGACCTGTGACCTGCATGAGGCATGACGGGATAATGTTTAGCGCGCTATAAGGATAGCGCGCCGGCGCCACCCCACACACATAGGGGGAGGCGGGAGGACGATGAGGCGTGGAATGGCTGACACGAATTTCGACATCATCATCATCGGCTCCGGGCCCGGCGGGTATGTCTGCGCCATCCGCGCCGCCCAGCTTGGGTTCAAGACGGCGATTGTCGAGCGCGATTATCTCGGCGGCATCTGCTTGAATTGGGGCTGCATACCGACCAAGGCGCTGCTGCGCTCGGCGGAGATCTTTCATTACCTGCAGCACGCCAACGATTACGGTCTGTCTGCCGGTGAGGTGAAGTACGATCCCTCCGCGGTGGTGAAACGCTCGCGCGCGGTATCGAAGCGATTGAACGACGGCGTCGGCTTTTTGATGCGCAAGAACAAGGTCCCGGTAATCTGGGGCGAGGCCGTTATCGAGGCGCCCGGCAAGATCACGGTGAAACCGAGCAAGACCGAAGCGCCGAAGGGTTCGCTCGGTCCCGGCGCCTATCAAGCCAAGCATATCATCCTCGCGACCGGCGCACGGCCGCGGGTGCTGCCCGGCCTCGAACCGGACAAGAAACTGATCTGGACCTATTTCGAGGCCATGGTGCCCGACACCATGCCGAAATCGCTCCTGGTCATCGGCTCCGGCGCCATCGGTATCGAATTCGCCTCGTTCTATCGCACGCTTGGCGCCGACGTGACCGTCGTCGAAGTCCTGCCGCAAATCCTTCCCGCGGAAGACGCCGAGATCGCAGCCTTTGCGCGCAAGAGTTTCGAGAAGCAAGGCATCAAGATCTTTACCGGCGCCAAGGTGACCAAACTCGACAAGACGGCCGATAACGTCACTGCCACTATCGACGACGGCAAGGGCGGCACACTGGCGCTCACGGTCGATCGCGTCATCGCAGCGGTCGGGGTCGTCGGCAATATCGAAAATCTCGGCCTGGAAAAACTCGGCTTGAAGACCGAGCGCGGCGCGATCGTCACCGACGGCGCCTGCCGGACCAACGTGCCGGGGATTTATGCCATCGGCGACGTTGCCGGCCCGCCGCTACTGGCGCACAAGGCCGAACATGAAGGCGTCATCTGCGTCGAAGCCATCAAGGGACTGAACCCGCATCCGATGGATCGGCGGCTCATTCCCGGCTGTACCTATTGCACGCCGCAAATCGCTTCCGTCGGTCTGACCGAGCAGGCGGCGATGGACAAAAAACTTGACATCCGCGTCGGCCACTTCCCTTTCGTCGGCAATGGCAAGGCGATCGCGCTTGGCGAGGACCAGGGCATGGTCAAGGTGATCTTCGACAAAAAGACCGGGCAGTTGCTTGGTGCGCACATGGTGGGTGCGGAAGTGACCGAGCTCATTCAGGGCTACGTCATAGCAATGAATCTCGAGACCACGGAAGAAGAGCTGATGCACACCGTGTTCCCACATCCGACCTTGTCGGAAATGATGAAGGAAGCGGTGCTCGATGCGTATGGGCGCGTGCTGAATATGTAATAGGCGATCAGCTCAGCAATCCTGCCAATGGCTTCACGTCTTTGCTGCCCGGAAAGACGTTCTCGGTCAGCGCGCGCTCGTCAACGCGCAAATGGTCCTTCAGCACGCCTTTGAGCACGGCGCGCAGATCGGTCGTGGGTTTGAGATCGCGGTTCTCGTAAAGCTCGCTAGCCTTCAGCCCGGGCCAGTCGGCGATCACGCGGCCGCCCTTGAGCGCGCCGCCGGCTAGAAGCGCGACCGTCGCGGTGCCGTGATCGGTGCCGTCGGTGCCGTTAATGCGCGCGGTGCGGCCGAACTCGGTCAGCACCGCGACCACGGTGTCCCGCCAAGCCGGGCCCATATTGGTCTTGACCGCTGCAAGCGCGGCGTCTAGCGCACCGAGAAGCTGCGAGAGACGCCCATTGGCGATGCCTTCGTTGGTGTGCGTATCCCAGCCGTCGAGCGCGAGCGCACCGACCCGCGGGCCATCGGCCTGCGCCAGAAATTTTGCCGCGGAGCCTGCCGCTTCGGCAAAGTAAGCGCGTGCCTGCCCGGGCGCCGGACCGCCCGGCTTCTGCGCCATCGCGCCCGCGCGCTCGATGGCGAGCAGTCGCCCATGCTCTTCGAGCGCGTCCGCCAGTTTAGCGTCTGCGTGACGATAGAGGTCGAGAAGCCGCCGTGCGGTGTCGTCGCTCGCCGGCATGATGCTTTGCGGCGACCAGGACAGCACATGCGCCGGGCCGAGCGCGACAAGAGGGGGCGTCGGACCGACACCCAGCGCTTTCATGCTTCCTTTCGGATCGATGCGGCCGCCGGACGCCAGAGCAACGAGCGCGCGATTGAGCCAGCCGCTATCGCTTGGGGCCGGTTTGGGCATGCCGCTTTCCAGCAAGTCCTGCCCGTCGAAATGCGAACGCTCGCGGTACGGCGTGGCGCAGGCATGTACCACGATCGCTTCGTTCGCCTGGTACATGCGCTGCAGGTTTGGCATCGCGGGATTGAGCGCAAAAAAGTCGCCAAGCTTGAGCGCCTGCGTCTTGCCGTCGAGCGTCAGCGCATTGTCGCCACGCAACGCCAACCAATCCGGGTCGCCGATCGGTGCGACGGTAGCGAGCCCATCAAGCGCGCCGCGCAGAATGATGGTGAGAAAGCGCGGATCGCGGCCCTCGGCGTAAGCGAGTTTGGGCAAATGCGCCCAGGCGAACAGGGTGCCCGAAGCGAGCAACACTTCACGCCGTGATGGAGCGTGGGGAAAAGTCATCGGTTCATCTCCTTAGGTATTCCGGAGTCATCACGAGCAGGGCAAAGGCTTGCGTGCGGCTTTCCGCCCGCGCGACGGCCTGCCGCGTTTCCGCCGACGCCAGGGGGCCGAGGCCAAGCTCGAGAAGTTCGAGCGGATCGACGTCGCCCGGTAGATGCGCGGCGAAATCGTTGGCGACGTCGAGCCGCCGCGGCACGCCCTCGATCCACGCCGCTTCGGTGTCCGGAAAACCGTTCGGCGCCGGCGGCCGCCACAATGGTTGCCCGAGGACGGCCTGAAAATTGAGGACGCGGCCGATGTTCAGCCAGGGCGCGCCGCCCTGCCGTCCGTCGGGGGCGGCGTTCGACACCTGCACGCGCGCCTGCGCAAGCCGAAGCACGCCGACGAGCCACTCACCCGGCATTTTGAGTTTTGCGCGCTGCGGCGTCCACGCCTCATCGGCGGTCACCAGCGTCTTGGCAAGTTCTTTGAGGTTGCCGCCGGTGTCCTTGAAGGTCCTGGCAAGCTTGGCGACCAGTGATGGCGGCGGATTATCCGCAACAAAATGGCGCGCCAGCTTTTCGGCGATGTGTTGTGCGGTCGCCGGATGTTGGGCGAGGTCGGCGAGCACCGCGCGACCTTGTTCGACGCCAGCGTCTGCATAAGTTTTGCCGAGGACGACCTCGTCGTCGGGTTCGTGCAGGCGCTTGTTGAAAAGAAACTCGCCCCCATGTTCCGGCTCAGACGGATCGATCCAGGTCCAGCCGGTCAACACCTTGGCGAAACTCATGACATCGGTCTGCGTGTAGCCGCCGCGGACGCCGAGCGTGTGCAGTTCGAGGATCTCTCGCGCCAGGTTTTCGTTGAGTCCTTTGTCGCGGGTGATGCCGGCGATCGAATCCGCGCCCATGGATTGGACGTTGTCGAGGTAGACGAGCATCGCCGGGTGGCTCTCGACCGCCGCCAGCATCTCGCCAAAGCGGCCGAGGACATGGGCGCGGATCGCTTCGCGCTCGTAAGCGCCGACCATGGCGCTGTCTTTGTCGGCCGAGATGCAGAAGTGGTTCGACCAGAACCATACCAACCGCTCGACAAAACCGACATTAGCGTTGACGGCGAAGTCCATCCGTGCGGCGGCCTCATCCTGGAAGATGCGCTGCGGCAATGGCGGCTCTTTGCTGTCGGGTTTGCCGCTCGTGGGTACGGCGGCCATGCGCATGCTCGCCGTGTCCGCCATGGTGGCGGAAGCGTCTTTGCCTTCGTTCTCCTTCTGGGAGCGCTGTGCGAGTTTCTTCCTGGCCTGTTCCTCGGCGCGAAAGTCGGAGATGTCGCGCGCCGCTTGTGCGCTCGCGGGAAGATCCGCGAATGTGGCTGCGGGCCTGGAACGTTCCAGCTCAGCGAGCAACGCACCGCGCGGATCGGCGGCGAGCGTAGCCATCGAATAAGCCGCAAAAGGAAATCCGGCCGGACCGAAACCGAACCGGTGCAACGCAAGCGCTGCGGCCCCTTTTCCACGTGGAATCACAAAGCGAAAATCCTTTGGCGACGGACCTGGCCGCCTCCGTTATTGGACTATTTGTTTATGGCAAAACTTATGTGGGGAAATGCCGGAAGTGTGCTCAGTCGCTAACAAATCGTTCATCACCCCTCGCGTTACGGGCCTTTCGGTCCGCTCAACTCACCTGCCTTGCGAGATGTGACCGCGCCTCGTAAATATCGATTGAGGTTAAAGCCTCCCCGAGGAGCCGTTATGGCTGTGATTGTCGACACCGTCTGCCGCGATGCCGCCCGGCCGCGCCATCCGGAAAAGGCGCATCGGCCCGACCAGCCAAGCGGGCGCAAGCCGGACTGGATCCGCGTCAAGGCGCCGGGGTCGCCCGGCTATCTCGGCACGCGCGAGATCGTACGCGCGCACGGGCTGCATACGGTGTGCGAAGAGGCCGGTTGTCCCAACATCGGCGAATGCTGGGAGAAAAAGCACGCTACCTTCATGATCATGGGCGACACGTGCACGCGCGCTTGCGCGTTCTGCAACGTCAAGACCGGGCTTCCCGGCGCGCTCGATCGCACTGAGCCGGAGCACGTCGCCGACGCTACCGCCAAACTCGGGCTGGCGCACGTGGTCATCACCTCGGTTGACCGCGACGATCTTGCCGATGGCGGGGCAGGGCATTTCGCCGCCGTTGTCGGAGCCATTCGCGCCCACTGCCCGCAAATCACCATCGAGGTCTTGACGCCGGATTTCTTGTGCAAAGAAGGCGCGGTCGAAACCGTGGTCGCCGCCAAGCCCGACGTCTTCAACCACAATCTCGAAACCGTGCCGTCAAACTATCTGACCGTGCGGCCCGGTGCGCGTTATTTCGCCTCCGTGCATTTGTTGCAGCGCGCCAAGGAGGTCGATCCGACTATCTTCACCAAGTCCGGCATCATGGTTGGACTCGGCGAAGAGCGCAACGAGGTGCTGCAGGTGATGGACGATCTGCGCATCGCCGACGTCGATTTCCTGACCATCGGGCAATATCTGCAGCCGTCACGCAAACATCATCCCGTCGTGCGCTTCGTGCCGCCGGAGGAATTCAAGGCGCTGGAGACGATTGCTTACGCCAAGGGCTTTGCGATGGTTTCGGCAAGCCCGCTCACCCGGTCTTCGCATCACGCCGGCGAGGACTTCGCGCGGCTCAAAGCGCAGCGGGCGGCGCGCTGATCGATGCCGGAATGGTCGACCACGCGGCGCGTCAACCACGCGGCCTCGGAGATGTTCGACCTCGTGGCCGATGTCGAGCACTACCCGGAATTCGTTCCGTTGTGCAGAGCGCTTACGGTGCGCAAACGGCTCAAAGACGGCGCCAAGGACATCATCGTCGCCGACATGACCGTCGACTACAAGCTCGTGCGCGAAACCTTTACCAGCCGCGTCACGCTCGACCGGCCTGGTCTGGAAATCCTGGTTGAGTATCTGGAAGGGCCGTTTCGCCGGCTGAACAACCGGTGGAATTTCCGCGCTGTCGACGCCGGCCATTGCGACGTTGAGTTTTACATCGCTTACGAATTTCGCAGTCGCACCTTGGGCATGCTCATGGGAGCGATGTTCGACGCCGCCTTCCGGCGCTTTGCGAACGCCTTTGAGCGCCGCGCCGACCAGGTCTACGGGACGCAGGCGGCTTAAGGAGTAGCATCTACCTAGCGGCTCGACGGCGTATGGGTGTAGTTGTCGTCGGCCGCACTATTGCGAGCCTATCCAGGGAGAACGCCGATGATCCGTGCCACCGCCGTTGCAGCAAGTTTCGCCGTCCTTGCCGCCGTCTCGTCCTCGGCTGTTCAGGCGCAGTGGTCCCCGCCGAGTTACCAGGCGGATCCGGCGGTTTACAAACTGATCTTCGAGGATGCGCGATTCCGCGTCATCGTTGCGACGTGGAAACCCGGCCAGGGGGACAAGCCGCATGCGCATCTGGCGCCGACGGTGGTCTATTCGCTGACCAACTGCATCCTGAAACTGACGTCGGCAAACGGCGAAACCCGGATCGTCAAGAACAGAGCGGGGCACGCGATGTCGGTGCCGTTCACCACCTCGCATGTCGCCCAGAATATCGGTCCGTCGGCCTGCCGCGTGTTGTTTGTCGAAAACAAATAGCGGCCCTGCCGCTAGTCGATCCGCGCCATCTTTTCCAACAGCGCGAGCGCTACGCTAACCGAACGCTCACGCACGCGGCTGCGGCCGATCTTGCCGTAATGCTTGACTACGACGGCGCAGCGTCCGTCGCGACCTGCAGCGGCAAAGTGCACAAGGCCGACCGGCTTGTCCTTCGAGCCGCCGCCCGGACCAGCAATGCCAGTGATTGCGACAGTCACGTCGGCAAGCGAATTTTTCAGCGCACCCGCCGCCATGGCGGCGGCGGTTTCGGCGCTGACCGCGCCATGCCGCTTGAGTGTCGATGCCGGCACGCCAAGCATCGCCTGCTTCGCCTCGTTCGAATAAGTGACGAAGCCGCGATCCACGACATCGGACGAGCCGGCGATTTCGGTGAGCGCGCCGGCAACGAGTCCGCCGGTGCAGGATTCGGCCGTGGCCAGCTTCAAACCGCGGGCGCGAAAAGTTTCGAGCACGCTCGTCGCTTTCTGGTGCAGCTTTTCCGTGATCACGACGCATTCCATGGCAAGCGAATGGTCGCCGTTGCCATGGCGACGAGTCCCTCGCCCCGGCCGGTGAAGCCCATTTTCTCGCTCGTCGTCGCTTTCACCGCCACGCGGCCGACCGCGATGCCGGCGATTTCGGCGATGCGCGCGCGTATGGCGTCACGATGCGGACCGACGCGCGGGCTCTCGCACACGATCGTCACGTCAAGATTTGCGATCATGCCTGCACGCGCCCGCACGCGCTCGCAGGCAAATGCGAGAAACCGATCTGACGAAGCGCCGCGCCATTGCGGGTCGCTCGGTGGAAAATGTACGCCGATGTCGCCCTCGGCGACCGCGCCGAGCATGGCGTCGACTAGCGCATGCAGCGCCACGTCCGCGTCGGAGTGTCCGGTTACGCCGCGATTGTGAGGAATGCGAACGCCGCCGAGCATGACGTGATCGCCGTCGCCGAAGACGTGGACGTCGAAGCCGTTGCCGATGCGCACGTCGGCGAGCGCGGCAATACGCTCGGCCTCGGCGCGGGCGAAATCGTCGTTGGTCGTCAGCTTCACGTTGGTGGTCTCGCCGTCAAAGATACTGACGCGATGGCCGGCCCATTCGGCCAGCGCCGCGTCGTCGGTGAAATCGTCGCGGCCGGCGGCGCTCGCGCGCAGATGCAGGTCGACGATGAGATTGAAAGAGAAAGCCTGCGGCGTCTGCACGGTGCGCAGCCGGCTGCGGTCGAGCGTTTCGCTGATCATGCCTTGCGCGTCGACGGCCTTGACCGTGTCTGTGATGGCAACCGCCGGCACCGCCGCGCCGTGCTCCTGCGCGGCCGCAATGGCCCGCCCGATGAGCGCGCTGCTCAGGAACGGCCGCGCCGCATCGTGAATGAGGACGAAGTCGGGCGCGTTGGCTTGCAGCGCTTCAAGGCCGGCACGTACCGAAGCCTGCCGCGTCGCGCCGCCGCGAACCGGTGGCAGCAAATTGCCCAAACCGGCAGTGGCGGCTCGAAACGCGGTCTCGTCGTCGGGATGAATGACCGGCTGTACCGCGCCAATCTGCGGATGATCGAGGAACGCGGCTAGCGTTGGGCGGATCACCGGCTCGCCACCGATGGTGCGATATTGCTTGGGGACGTCGCCGCCGGCCCGATAGCCACGCCCGCCAGCCACGACAACCACCGCCACCTTAGCCGCCATGGAATTGAACTCCCTCACATTTTCGCCACGACATCAACGCATCTGCAGCGAAAGGCGCGGGCTTCGAACTAAGCCACGGATTTACCTTAAACTTCCGAATCCACAGCCCAGCCATGCAAAGCTCAAAGAAAGGGTTCATATTGCAGTGCAACACTTGCGCGCTCGCGGAATTTGGCTAAACTCTATGCAGAACCCAGGTTACGCCTATTTCGTGTGCACAAGGCTCGACGCACCCCTTTGTCTGATCAGGTCTTCCCCAGGTCAAGCAGCAATCCTTGGGGACCAAAAATGCAGGAAAATATCCACGCCAACATTCAGGATCGCGGCATGAGGACGGTCGAGCCGTTGTTGATGGCGACGGCTGCCGACGCCGTACTCAACGCGTTGCCCCTGCCGGTCATCGTTGTGTCATCCGACGGCAAGGTGGCCGACGCCAATGTCGCCGCCGAAGCCTTCTTTGAAGTTTCGCTGCCGCTCCTTCGGCGCCATTTGCTGCGCGATCTCGTACCGTTCGGCAGCCCGTTGTTGACGCTGGTCGAACAAGTGCGCGCCACCGGCGCCGCGGTCAACGAGTACAAAGTCGATCTCGGCACCCCGCGCAATCCCGGCGATCGCTCCGTCGACTTGCACGTAGCGCCTTTAGCCGAGCGGCCGAACTACGTGGTGGTGATGCTCCAAGAGCGCTCGATCGCCGACAAAATGGACCGCCAGCTCACGCACCGCGGCGCTGCCCGTTCGGTAATCGCGCTCGCCTCTATGCTGGCGCATGAGATTAAAAATCCGCTCTCCGGAATCCGCGGCGCCGCGCAGCTCCTCGAGCAATCGGTCGGCGACGATGACCGCAGCCTCACGCAGCTGATCTGTGATGAAGCCGACCGCATCGTGAAGCTTGTCGACCGCATGGAGGTCTTCGCCGACGAGCGGCCGGTCGAGCGCGAGCCGGTCAACATCCATGTCGTGCTCGATCACGTGAAGCGGCTCGCGCAAACCGGCGTCGCCCGCCACGTCAAGTTCATCGAAGACTACGATCCGTCGCTGCCGCCCGTGTTGGCGAACCGGGATCAGCTGGTTCAGGTTTTCTTGAATCTGGTGAAGAACGCCGCCGAGTCGATCGGCGACAGCTCCGGCGGCGAGATTGCGCTGTCGACGGCGTTCCGTCCGGGCGTGCGTCTGTCTATTCCCGGCGCCAAGGCGCGCATCTCGCTGCCGCTCGAGTTTTGCGTGCGCGACAACGGCCCCGGCGTGTCCGAAGAATTGATGCCACATTTGTTCGATCCCTTCGTCACCACCAAGCCGACCGGCTCGGGCTTGGGGCTGGCGCTGGTGGCCAAAATCGTCGGCGATCATGGCGGCATCATCGAATGCGAGTCACAGCCACGGCGAACCATCTTCCGCATCTTGATGCCGATGTATAGCGGGGAAGAAGCCGCCGCGCCGCAGGCTTTCCCCGGGCCACGAGGGGATCACTGATGCCCGCGGGCAATATTCTCGTTGCCGACGACGACTCGGCGATCCGCACCGTACTCAACCAGGCGCTGTCCCGCGCCGGCTATGAAGTGCGCTCGACCGGCAATGCGGCCACGCTCTGGCGCTGGATCAGCCAAGGCGACGGCGACCTGATCATCAGCGACGTCGTGCTCCCGGACGAGAACGCCTTTGATCTGCTGCTGCGGATCAAGAAGGCGCGGCCGGATCTGCCGGTCATCATCATGAGCGCGCAGAATACGTTCATGACCGCAATCCGCGCCTCCGAACGCGGCGCTTATGAATATCTGCCGAAGCCGTTCGATCTCAAAGAGCTCATCGCCATTGTCGGTCGCGCGCTGTCTGAGCCGAAAGAACGCGCGCGTGCGCCGGTCAAGGCCGATGACTTCGAGTCCATTCCCCTGGTTGGCCGCTCGCCGGCGATGCAGGAAATCTACCGCGTGCTGGCGCGGCTGATGCAAACCGATTTGACGGTGATGATTTCCGGCGAATCCGGTACCGGCAAGGAACTAGTGGCGCGCGCGCTGCACGATTACGGCAAACGGCGCACCGGCCCGTTCGTTGCCATCAACATGGCGGCCATTCCGCGCGATCTGATCGAATCCGAGCTGTTCGGCCACGAGAAAGGCGCGTTTACCGGCGCCAACACCCGCAGCGCCGGACGTTTCGAACAGGCCGAGGGGGGCACGCTGTTTCTCGATGAGATCGGCGATATGCCGATGGAAGCGCAGACCCGGCTTCTGCGCGTGCTGCAGCAGGGCGAATACACGACGGTCGGCGGCCGCACTCCGATCAAGGCCGATGTGCGCATCATCGCCGCGACCAACAAGGATCTGCGTCAGCTAATCCAGCAGGGCCTGTTCCGCGAGGATTTGTTCTTCCGGCTCAATGTGGTGCCGCTGCGGCTGCCGCCGCTGCGCGAGCGCACCGAGGACATTGCCGATCTGATCCGGCACTTCTTCGCGCAGGTGGAGCGTGAAGGCTTGCCGGCCAAGCAGATCGACCAGGCTGCGCTCGATCGCCTACGACGGCATCGCTGGCCGGGGAATGTGCGCGAATTGGAAAACCTCGCTCGCCGTCTGGCCGCACTCTATCCTCAGGAAACGATCACGGCTGCGGTAGTCGATTCCGAATTGTCGCAGCCGGCGCTCGTGTCGCCTGGCGAAAGCCAGCGCGGCGACGAAAATCTTTCGGGCGCCGTCGAACGATACCTGACGCGCTATTTTTCCGGTTTCGACGAAGGTTTGCCGCCGCCCGGCCTCTATCACCGCATCCTGCGCGAGGTCGAGGCGCCGCTGCTTTCCGCCGCGCTCGCCGCTACGCGTGGCAATCAGATCCGCGCCGCCGACCTCCTCGGGGTTAACCGCAACACATTGCGAAAGAAAATCCGCGACTTGGAAATCCAAGTCTATCGCTCCGGCGGCGCGTAAAGCGGGCGATTCCGGCGCGGTCAGCGCCAAGGAATTGTCGCAATCGGGCAACATTGTTGTATAAAAGCATCACTGGCGCGAATGGCCGGGCTCCATTCGTTGTTCGCCGCATTAGTCCCGTGCTCAAGGCGTCCATGACGACCGTCGATCAGGTCGCCCCGCTCGACCAGCCGATGCCGGCCGTGCCGCTCGATCCGGCGGCGGCGATGCCGACGCAAGTCGGCTCCCGGCTCGTCGGCGGCGTTGCGGTTGGGCTGGCGCTTCTGTGCGCAACCGCGACTTTCGTGGTGCTGGCGGGACTGACGCCGATCGCGCCCGTCCACGAAGTTGTTGTCGACCTGCTGTTGGCCGACCTCGCCGCCGGTCTTCTGCTCCTTGCCATCATCGGCCGCGAAGTATGGGCCGTGGTTCGCGCACGACGGCGCGGTTATGCCGGCTCGCGGCTGCATGTGCAGATCGTCGGCCTGTTTGCCGTGATCGCCGCGGTGCCGACCGTGCTGGTTGCCGTGGTCGCTTCGACCACGCTCGACCGAGGCCTCGATCGCTTCTTCTCGACGCGCACGCGCGCCATGATCGAACAATCGCTGATCGTGGCCGACGCCTATGTCAGCGAGCACGCGCAGGCCATCCGCGGCGAGATCATGGCGATGGCCTTCGACTTGGGCCGCGCCAAGCCGATGTTCGATTCCGACCGCGAGCGCTTCCAGAAATTCTTCACGGCACAGGCAACCGCACGCGGGCTTTCCGCCGCGGAAATCATTCATCTCGACGGCGCGGTGGTCGAGCGCGCCGACGTGAAGATGGACAAAGCGGTCGTGCTGCCGTCGGCCAAGCAATTAAGCCAGATCACCGAGACCGAGCCGCAAGTGGCGCTAATCCCCGAGGGCGATCACGTCGCCGCCGCGATCAAGCTGCATGGCTACGACGACATGTATCTATATGTGGCGCGACTTCTCGACCCGCGCGTGGTCGAGCAGCTGCGGCAAACGCAGGAAAGCGTCGGCGAATACGCCAATCTCGAAGCGCGCCGGCTCGGCATCCAGATCGCCTTTGCGCTGATGTTCGCCGTCATTGCGCTCATCGTGCTGCTGTCGTCGGCTTGGATCGGGCTTGATTTCGCCAACCGTCTGGTAGCGCCGATCCGCCGCCTGATCGGCGCCGCCAATGTCGTTTCCACCGGCAATCTGCAGGTGCGGGTGCCGATCCGACGTTCCGAGGGCGATCTCGCCCAGCTCGGCGAGACGTTCAACAAGATGACGCAGGAGTTGAGCACGCAGCACGACGACATCGTACGCGCGCGCGATGTCATCGACAGCCGTCGGCGATTTACCGAGGCGGTGTTGGCCGGCGCCAGCGCCGGCGTCGTTGGCGTCAATGCCGACGGCCGCATCACCATTCTCAATCGCTCCGCCGAGCGACTTTTGGCCCGGTCCGAAGGCGAGGCGCTCGGACATCCGCTCGCCGAAGTGGCGCCAGAACTCGGCGAAATCTTCCAGGCGGCGCGCGGCGGCAGCCAGCGCCTAGTGCAGCGGCAGGTGACCGTGAACCGCAGTGGCCAGGAGCGGAACTTTTCCGTACGCGTTACCAGCGAACAGGCCGCCGAGTCCGAGCACGGCTACGTCATCACCATCGACGACGTGACTGAGCTCGTGCTGGCGCAGCGCACGTCGGCCTGGGCCGACATTGCGCGGCGCATCGCCCACGAGATCAAAAATCCGCTGACGCCCATTCAGCTCTCGGCGGAGCGGCTGCGCCGCAAATACGGCAAGGTGATCGTCGAGGATGCCGCCGTCTTCGAGCAATGCACCGATACCATCGTGCGTCAGGTCGAGGACATCAAGCGCATGGTAGACGAGTTCTCTCGCTTTGCGCGCATGCCGAAAGCGGTGATTGCCGCCGAGGATGTGTGCGACACCGTACGCCAGGTCGTCTTTCTCATGCGCGTTGCTCATCCGGATATCGATTTCGAGGTCGACTTGCCGGCCGAAACTATGCCCGCCCACTTCGACCGGCGGTTGATCTCGCAGGCGCTCACCAACATCGTCAAAAACGCCACCGAGGCGATCGGCGCCGTGCCACCGGCCGAGCTTGAGCGCGGCCGCATTGCGGTCAGCGCGCGGCGCGACGGCAGGGACGTGATTATCGATGTGATCGACAACGGCATCGGCCTGCCGAAAGAGAATCGCGCCCGTCTGCTCGAGCCGTATGTGACGACGCGCGAGAAGGGCACGGGACTAGGGCTCGCCATCGTCGGCCGCATTTTGGAAGAACATGGCGGCCGTATCGAACTGCGCGACGCGGCGGACAAGATCCCCAGCGCCCGCGGCGCCTGGATGCAACTGCGCTTTACCGCTGAACCGATCGAGACCCCCACCGCGTCCGCGGTGGCGTCCAGCGCGACGGTCTAAATCATGGCGACCGACATCCTCATCGTCGACGACGAAACGGACATCCGCGAACTTGTCGCTGGAATTCTACAGGACGAGGGTCACGGCACCCGCACCGCGGCCAATGCCGACGAAGCGATTGCTGCGGTGGTGGCGCGGCGGCCGAACCTGATCTTCCTCGATATTTGGCTGCAGGGGAGCCGCCTCGACGGCCTGCAATTGCTCGATGCGCTCAAGCAGGATCACCCGGAGCTGCCGATCGTGATGATTTCCGGCCACGGCAACATCGAGACCGCGGTGTCGGCAATCAAGCGCGGCGCCTACGATTTCATCGAGAAGCCATTCAAGGCCGACCGGCTTCTGTTGGTCGCCGAGCGGACGCTCGAACACTCGCGACTCAAGCGCGAAGTCAAAGAGCTCAAGCAACTCGGGCCGCAGGCCACCACCATCATCGGCCGTTCGGCCGCCGCCAACCAGCTGCGGCAAACGATAGAGAAAGTCGGACCGACGAATAGCCGCGTCCTCATTGTCGGTCCGTCCGGCAGCGGCAAGGAGCTTGCCGCCCGCACCATCCACTCGCTCTCAGCGCGCTCGGGCGGACCCTTTGTCGTGCTCAATGCCGCCGCCATCTTGCCGGAAAACATGGAAGTTGAGCTGTTCGGCGTCGAGGTTGGCAACGGCACGCAAAGCCGCAAAGTCGGCGCGCTGGAAGAGGCGCATGGCGGCTCGCTTTTCATCGACGAAATCGCCGACATGCCGCGCGAGACACAGAACAAGATTTTGCGCGTGCTGGTCGACCAGACCTTCCAACGGGTCGGCGGCAGCACCAAGGTCTCTGTCGACGTGCGCGTCATCTCCTCCACCAGCCGCAACATCGAAGCGGACATCGCCGCCGGAAAATTCCGCGAGGATCTTTATCACCGGCTTTCGGTCGTGCCTATCCGTGTGCCGCCGCTCGCCGAACGGCGTGAGGACGTGTCGGAGCTCGTCGAATATTTTATGGCGCAGATTTCGCAAATCACCGGGCTGCCCAAGCGCACCATCGGCGCCGACGCGCTCGCGGTGCTGCAGTCGCACAGCTGGCCGGGGAACGTGCGGCAGCTGCGTAACAACGTCGAGCGGCTGATGATCCTGGCCGGCGGCGATCCGGAAGCGGTGATCACCGCCTCGATGCTGCCGCAGGACGTCGGCTCCATGATCCCATCGATGCCCAACGGCAACGGCGGCGAGCACCTGATGAGTTTGGCGTTGCGCGAGGCGCGCGAAGTGTTCGAGCGCGAATACCTCTTGGCGCAGATCAGCCGCTTTGGCGGCAATATCTCGCGCACCGCCGAATATGTCGGCATGGAGCGTTCGGCGCTCCACCGCAAGCTCAAGGCGCTGGGCATAGATTAAGATGCAGCCGGCCGACGCCTGATGTCGCGCATCGCTTATGTCAACGGTCGCTATCTGCCATTCGCCGCCGCGATGATCCACGTCGAGGATCGCGGCTATCAGTTCGGCGACGGCGTCTACGAAGTGTGCGAGGTGAGGGGAGGGCGCCTGATCGACGCGCGCCGCCATTTGGAACGGTTGTGGCGCTCACTCGGCGAATTGCGCATCCGCGCGCCGATGTCGGCAAAGGCGCTTCGCTTCGTGCTCCGCGAAGTGGTGGCGCGCAACCGCATCGGCTACGGCGTGGTCTATTGTCAGGTCACCCGCGGCGTGGCGCGGCGCGACCACGCTTTTCCGTCACCGGAACCCTCGCCCAGCCTGGTGGTGACCGCTCGCAGCCTCAATCGCACGCGAAACGAGGCGCTGGCTGCAAAAGGCATTGCCGTCATCAGCATCCCGGACGATCGCTGGGGTCGCGTCGACATCAAGACCATCGGGCTTTTGCCAAACGTCCTCGCCCGTCAGAAGGCGATTGACGCGGGCGCGCGCGATGCCTGGTTCGTCGATAAAGACGGAACGGTTATGGAAGCGGCTTCGGCGAATGTCTGGATTGTGACGCGAGCCGGCACGCTTGTGACGCGGCCGGCGGATCAAGGCATCCTGCGTGGCATCACCCGCACCGTTCTCCTCGATGTCATCAAGACGCACGGGCTGACCCTCGAAGAGCGCCCCTTCACGCTGACCGAAGCTTACGGCGCCCATGAAGCCTTCGTGACGTCCGCGAGCCAGGTGGTTATGCCGGTGGTACGCATCGACGGTCGTAGCATCGGCGACGGCAAGCCAGGCCCGATTACCACCGCATTGCGGCGTCATTTTCACGATCATGCGGAGCGGGAATGAGCGCGAAAGCGTGTATTTTCTTCTCCTCAAAGCGTTAAGAATGCCGTTTTTCTGCCAGGCGGTTGTGGTCCCGGGGCTTGCATCGCCCCTCGCCGTGGCCTCTAATACTTCGCTTGGCAAGAAAAGACCCGCGGCGCCGGGGCCCGCGGTACAAGAACGGAAACAACGGCCATGGCAGCCGACCGCGCGCAAAACCTACAAGACACCTTCCTTAATCACGTCCGCAAAGCCAAGATTCCGCTCACCATCTTTCTGGTGAACGGCGTCAAGCTGCAAGGCGTGGTGACCTGGTTCGATAATTTCTGCGTGTTATTGCGTCGGGACGGGCATTCGCAGCTGGTCTACAAGCACGCCATTTCGACCATCATGCCCGGCCATCCGGTGCAGCTCTTCGAGGGTGCCGAGGACGCCCCCGCGGGGGAAAAGGTCTGATTGGAGCCGCGCCGCCGCGACACGCGCGCTGACCGGCTGAGCGAGAACGGCTCGGCGACCGGACGCGCGCTTGTCATCGAACCGGTGCTACGGCGACCCGCAGCGCGCGCCTCCTCGACCCGCGCCCCCAGCGCACGGCTCGAAGAGGCCGTCGGGCTGGCGCAAGCTATCGATCTTGAGGTGGTGCAGTCCGGCATCGTGATGCTCAGCACGGTGCGGCCGGCGACCTATCTCGGCACCGGCAAGGTCGATGAGATCGCCGGCCTGGTCAAAACCCACGAGGCCGGCATCGTCGTCATGGACGGCGCACTCTCGCCGGTCCAACAACGCAATCTGGAAAAAGCCTGGGGCGCCAAGGTGCTCGATCGCACCGGCCTGATCCTCGAAATCTTCGGGCGGCGCGCGCGCACCCGTGAAGGCGCGCTGCAGGTCGAGCATGCGCATCTGACCTATCAGAAAAGCCGGCTGGTGCGCTCATGGACGCACCTTGAGCGGCAGCGCGGCGGCTTCGGTTTTCTTGGCGGTCCGGGCGAAACTCAGCTCGAAGCGGACCGGCGCATGATCGAAGAGCGGATCGCCAAGATCGAAGGCGAACTCGCCAAGGTCAAACGGACCCGTGAACTGCACCGCGAGAGCCGGCGCCGCGTGCCATACCCGATCGCGGCCCTGGTTGGCTACACCAACGCCGGCAAATCCACGTTGTTCAACCGCATGACGCAGGCGACGGTGCTCTCCGCCGATATGCTGTTCGCCACCCTCGATCCGACGTTGCGCGCGGTCGAATTGCCGCACGGCGCCCGCATCATTCTCTCCGATACGGTCGGCTTCATCTCCGATTTGCCGACCATGCTGATTGCGGCGTTCCGCGCCACGCTCGAAGAGGTGATTGGGGCCGACGTCATTTTGCATGTCCGCGACGTCTCGCATGAGGACGCCGAAGCGCAGTTGGCCGATGTCGAAAGCGTCTTGCGCCAGCTTGGCGTCGATCCCCAGGAGGAGGGCCCGGGGAAGCCGCAATTGATCGAGGTGTGGAACAAGATCGATCGGCTCGACGGCGAACAACGGGCACGTCTGCGCAATCTCGCCGAGCGGCAGTCGCCGGAGGAGCGGCCGGTCCTTGTTTCAGCAGTCACCGGGGAGGGGATTGATATCCTCAACGCAACAATCGAAGCGCGGCTTGCCGCCGGCCGGGTGCTCATTGAGCTTAATCTCGATGCCGGCGACGGAGCGGGGGTGAGCTGGCTCCATCGTCATACCGAAGTGCTGCACAAAGCGATCGACGACACTTCCGGCCGTGTTGCCATGACGGTGCGGGTCGATCCGGCAAAAGTAGCAGTCGTGCGGCATCGGTTCGCCGATAGCGCGTTGGGAATGGCGAGTAGCGAGTAGGGGTCGTTTTTCCCGCAACTATTTGCCATTCGCTATTTCCGCTATTCACCGCTTTCTTTGGCCTTTGCCTCTTCCCAGAGCGCATCCATCTCGGCCAGCGTTGCGTCCTGCGGCGTCTTGCCCTGCGCGGCCAGCGCTTCTTCGATCGCGGCGAAGCGGCGCTCGAATTTCCGGTTGGTCGCCCGCAGCATCGCTTCCGGATCGGCGTTGAGATGCCGCGCCAGATTGACGGCCGCGAATAGAAGATCGCCGACTTCGCCCGCGGCGGCCGAAGGGCTGCCCGCGAGCGCCTCCTCGATCTCGTCGGCTTCCTCGCGAATTTTGCGCAACACCGCGCGCGGGTCGTTCCAATCGAAGCCGACCTTGCCGGCCTTGGCCTGCAGTTTGAGCGCGCGCGTTAACGCGGGCAGGGCGACCGGCACGCCTGCGAGCGTGCCCTCGTCGAGCGGATTGCCGCGCGCGGCCTTCGCTTTTCTCTCCTGCGCCTTGATGTCTTCCCACAATCCCTTCACAGATTCTTCCGGATTGCTGGCGCGCTTGTCGCCGAACACATGCGGGTGCCGGCGCACGAGCTTTTCGGTGATCGCCTCGACCACGTCGCCAAAATCGAACGCCTCTTGCTCTTGCGCCATGCGGGCGTGGAACACGACCTGCAGCAACAAGTCGCCGAGCTCTTCTTTGAGGTCGGCCAGATCGTCGCGCGCAATCGCGTCGGCGACCTCGTAGGCCTCTTCCAGCGTGTAAGGCGCGATCGTCGCGAAGGTCTGCTCCAGGTCCCACGGGCAGCCGGTCTTGGGCGTCCGCAGCGCCGCCATGATTTCGAGGAGCCGGCCGATGTCACGGGAAGGGGTCATAACGGAGTTCCGAGGCAAATTAACGAAAAGGCTCAAGACCGTTGCGGCGATCTGTGGATACAGCGTCCCAGTCCGTGATTCGCATAAGACATATTATGGAACATTTACTTAGTGATGTTGTTTCAGCTTGTTGTAGGTCGTTGCTCACAGACTTATTCAGCTTCGAAGCTGATGCCGTCGAACGCCGGTTCGACGTTTGGCGGTAGTTCGCCGCGAAGCTTTTCATAGTCGAAGTCGGAATGCAGGTTGGTGAGGATGGCGCGTTTGGGCTTGAGCCGTTCGATCCAGCCGAGCGCGTTGGCCAGCGAGAAATGGCTCGGATGCGGGCGGTAGCGCAACGCGTCGACGATCCATAGGTCAAGGCCGGTCAGCGCCTGCGCGCTCTCGGCCGGCAGGCTGGAAAGGTCGCAGGAATAACCGACATTGCCGAAGCGAAAACCGAGCGAGGCGATGTCGCCGTGCTCTTGCAAAAGCGGCAGCGCGGCTATCGGGCCGCCCTTCCCTTCGATGACGGTCTTTTGGCCGGCGGTCAGCCGATGGTCGCGCAACATCGGCGGATATTCGCTGCCGGGCGGCGAGGCGAAGCAATAGCCAAAACGGGCGTGAAGACTGCGCGCTGTTTGCTCGTCGCAATAAACGTCGACCAGCCGCCGCTGCTTGATGAAGAGCCCGCGCAAATCGTCGATACCATGCGTGTGGTCGGCGTGCTCGTGGGTGTAGAAAACCGCATCCAGCCAATCGACCTGCGCGTCGAGAAGCTGCTCGCGCAAATCCGGCGACGTGTCGATCAATATGCGCGTGACGCCGCCTGATCCGCGCTGCTCGACAAGAAACGAGGTGCGGCGGCGCCGGTTCTTCGGATTACTCGGATCGCAATCGCCCCAGCCGAGCGCCGGGCGCGGCACGCCGCCCGAGGAGCCGCAGCCGAGAATGGTGAATGTGCGCGTCATGCCGCGGCGGCTTCGGGCCGCGGCACTTTGTGAAACAGGCGGAAGAAGTTTTCCGACGTTTGGCGCGCGATCTCATCAAGGGAAACGCCGCGGGTCTCGGCCAGCATTTTAGCGGTCTCGACCACATAAGCCGGCTCGTTGCGCTTGCCGCGATACGGAATCGGCGCGAGATAGGGCGCGTCCGTCTCCACAAAGATCCGATCCGCGGGCAGCTCAGCGGCAATGGCGCGCAAGGCCGTCGACGGCTTGAAGGTGAGGATGCCGGTGAATGAAATAAAATGGCCGAGCGCAATGGCGCGGCGGGCAAGCTCGGCGCTGCCGGTATAGCAATGCAACACCGCGACGAACGTGCCCTGCCCGGTTTCCTCCTCCAGGATGCGCGCGGTGTCTTCGTCGGCGTCGCGGGTATGAATGACGAGCGGCAGCCCGGTCTGTCGCGCCGCCTCGATATGGGTGCGAAAAACCTGTGCCTGTTCCTCGCGCGGGCTGCGGTCGTAATAGTAATCGAGCCCGGCTTCACCGATCGCCACGACCTTCGGATGCCGCGCGCGCGCGACGAGATCGGCAACGGTAATGTCGACTTCCTCATGCGCGTGATGCGGATGGGTGCCGACCGAGCAAAACACGTCGGGAAAGCGCTCAGCGATCCCCAGCACCTCGGCATGGCGGCGGACGCGGGTCGAAATCGTCACCATGCGCGCAACGCCGGCCGCGCGCGCCCGCCCGACCACCGCGTCAAGCTCGGCGGAAAAGTCCGGAAAATCCAGATGGCAATGGCTGTCGATGAGCATCGCTATTGCGCGGCCGGCGCCTCCGCCTCGACATAACGCGGGAACACCGGCGTCGGCGCGGGAAGCTTGGCGCCGGCGGGGATACGGTGCTTGCCGCCGAGGAACGCAAAGCTGCGCTCGCCTGCGGGGATGGCAAGGAGATCGAGCAATTTCTCCGCCGACGCGGGCACAAAGGGCTGCGCCAGGATGGCAACCTGCCGCAACACCTCCGCCGTCACATAAAGGACCGTGCCCTGCCGCTCGGGATCGGTTTTCGCCAACGCCCACGGTGCGGAATCGGCAAAATAGCCGTTGGTGACGGCCACCACCGTCCACACGAAGACCAGTATTCTTTGCAGCTGGTAGGTTTTCATGTCGTGGCGCGCGGAGCCAATCATGTCGTCCGCGGCGTTCAGCACCTCCTCGTCTCTTCGGGTGAACGCGCCCGGCTTCGGCAACACGCCGCCGAAATTGCGCGCCACCATCGTGAGCGAGCGCTGCGCCAAATTGCCGAGATCGTTGGCAAGGTCGGCGTTGGTGCGGTTGATGATGGCTTCGTGGCTGTAATTGCCGTCCTGGCCGAACGGCACTTCGCGCAGGAAGAAATAGCGCAGCGGATCGGCGCCGTAGGCTTTGACCAAATCGAACGGATCGATGACGTTGCCCACCGACTTCGACATTTTCTCGCCGCGGTTAAACAAAAAACCGTGGGAGAAGATGCGCCGCGGCACGGCGACCCCGGCCGACATCAAAAAAGCCGGCCAATAGACGGCGTGAAAGCGCACGATGTCCTTGCCGATCACATGCAGGTCAGCCGGCCAGAATTTCTTGAACATCGCGCTGTTGGTGTCGGGATAGCCGACCGCGGTGATGTAATTGGTCAGCGCGTCGACCCACACATACATCACGTGCTTGGGGTTGCCGGGAACCGGCACGCCCCAGTCGAAGGTGGTGCGCGAAATTGAAAGATCCTGCAGGCCGCCGCTGACGAAGCTGATGACTTCGTTGAAGCGCTCCTTGGGCATCACGTAATTCGGATCGCTGGCATAGAGCTCGAGCAGCTTGTCCTGATAGGCCGAGAGCCGGAAGAAATAGCTCTCCTCCTCGACCCATTCGACCGGCGTGCCGTTCGGGCCAAGCCGTTGACCCTTGTCGTCGATGCGGGTCTCGCTCTCGGCGTAATAGGCTTCGTCGCGCACCGAATACCACCCGGCATATTTGTCGAGATAGATGTCGCCGGCGGCCTGCATATGCTCCCAGATCGCTTCCGAGGCGCGATAATGGCGCGGCTCGGTGGTGCGAATGAAATCGTCGTTCGAGCAGTTGAGCATTTTCACCATGGCCTGAAAGCGCGTTACGTTGCGCTCGACCAATTGGCGCGGGGTCACCCCTTCTCGCGCGGCGGTCTGCACCATCTTGCTGCCGTGCTCGTCGGTGCCGGTGAGAAAGAATACGTCATCGCCATCGAGCCGCTTGAAGCGCGCGATGGCGTCGGTGGCGATCGCCTCATAAGCGTGGCCGATATGCGGCACCCCGTTGGGGTATGCGATAGCCGTGGTGATGTAATAGGGCTTGCCGGGCATTTGATGCTTTTAAGATCGCTGGATGGGCAGGCCTTCGCCGGCCGGAGCGGTGTAGGTATCAACCGCCCGTGGCCTCGGCAAGCAAGCCGAACACGCTGAACACGAGCGGCTTGCGCTCGAGATTGTATTCGGCGGCATCGCGTGAAGCCGCATTGATGCGCTCGGAGGCCTCCGCCAGTCGCTCAAGCCGCGGCAGCGCCTCGCGGGACGGATCGAGCCGCTGCGACAGCCAGGCATTGACGGTGTCGATAAAAGCCAAAAGCGGCTGCGGATCGGTGCCGGCGAGCGCTTCCCCAAGCGCATGCAGTGCATTGGGATTGAGCGTGGGCAGCCGGTCGAGCGCTTCAAGCGCGCGCGCCCGCAGCGCCAGCGCGTCTTCATCGAGGAAGGCCAAAGCGCGCGCCACGCTGCCGTCGGCGGCGGCCGCGGCAGCTTCGATGTGCGGATCGCCTGGCTTCCGCCCCACCGCACTGGCCAGCGCCGCGGCAACTTCGCTCTGCGCCAGAGGCCGCAACGTCATGACCCGGCAGCGCGAGCGCAAGGTCGCCGGCACCAGCGCGGCCGAATGGCAAACCAGCAGCAGCATGGCGCGCCGCGGCGGCTCTTCCAGCACCTTGAGCAGCGCATTGAGGCCAAAGCGGTTGAGTTCGTCGACGGCATCGACAATCGCCACCCGCCAGCCCCCCTCGCCTGCGGTCGAGCCGAAGAATGGCACGGTGCGGCGGACATCGTCGACGGCGATTTGCTGGCGCAGCAGGCCTTTGTCGTTCGGCATGCGCTCGAGCACGAGCAGATCGCCGTGTCCTTGTGCGGCGACGCGGCGCGCCACCAGATGCTCGGCATCGAGCGCAAGCGAGGTCGCCGTAGCTACTTCGGCCGAGTTGGGATCGGGATGCGCCAGGACGAAGCGCGCCATCCGGTAAGCGAGCGTCGCTTTGCCGATGCCGCGTTGACCCACCAGCATGAAGGCATGCGGCACGCGGCCGCCGCGATAGGCGGCCAACAGCGCCGCTTCGGCGCTCGCATGGCCGAATAATTGGCTAGTGGCTCGCGGCGTCGGTGCTTCCTCGAAGTCTTCGTCCTCGGCGGTGCTCATGACACCGAGGCCTCAAGTTGCACCGGCGCTAGCGGCGCGTCGGGCTTAAGCCGCGCACTCATGGCCTGCCAGATGCGCTTGGCGACCACTTTTTTCGGCGTGGCCGCATCGATGATGACGCAGCGCTCCGGCTCGGCGGCGGCGAGCGCGAGATAGGCCTCGCGCAGTCTCTCGTGGAATTCGATGGTTTCGGCTTCGAAGCGGTCGGCCTTGGCGCCGCGGCGGCGGCCGGCAGCGCGCCTCAGTCCGATTTCAACCGGTACGTCGAGCACGAAGGTCAAATCGGGGAAAAGATTACCGACGGATACGCGCTCCAGCGCGCGGATGAAGCGATGGTCCACGTCGCCCAAGGCGCCCTGATAGACCCGCGTGGAATCGATAAAGCGGTCGCAAATCACCCACTGCCCCGAACGCAGCGCCGGCAGGATGGTGCACTGGATGTGATCGTCGCGCGCCGCCGCAAACAGGATCGCTTCCGCTTCCGGGCCGAACGGTTTGGCAGCGCCGGAGAGAATGACGTGGCGCATGATCTCGGCGCCAGGCGAGCCGCCGGGCTCGCGGGTGACCGTGACGTCAATTCCAAGCGAACGAAGGCGGTCCGCCAACCCTGCGGCTTGGGTCGATTTGCCGGTCCCCTCGCCGCCTTCGAAGGTGATGAATTTGCCCTTCATCGCTCGATCTCGGTCAGGTCGATGCAGCATCTTTGGTTTGCAAAAAGCCTTTGACTGTCAAAATATTACAGAGCTTTTTTCGTAGGTGGGGCGAGGGAAGAAACTAATCCACCCCCACGCCAATCCCTTTAAGCCTGACAATACGGCAGTGCCGCGGCGCTGCACCGCGACTCGGCAATCATAGCCGGTTCACGCCGGCGCGAAACAAGCCGATCATGAGCTCAGTCGCGGCATCCATCGCCCGATGCGACATGCTGCCCTTGCTCACGTCGTCAGCCGCCCGCAGCGGCACTTCAAGCGCCAAATTCTCGCCGCGCCAGACTTTGAGCTTGCCGATGCTTTGGCCTTTGGTGACCGGCGCCGGTACCGGTCCGGTATAGACGATGCGGGCGATAAGATGCTCGCCGCCGCTTCGCGGCATCATCACCTGGATGGTGCCCGGCCCGACCAGCGGTACGTAGCTGCGAGCGCCGCCGAACACCTTGGCCTCGCCGATTGTCTGCCCTTCGGCGAACAGCACGCGCGCCTCGAAGCCGTGAAAGCCCGCGTCGAGCATTTTGCGCGCTTCGTCCGCGCGTTCCTTCTCCGAATGCGCGCCGGTCACGACCACGATCAGGCGCAGATTGTCCTGCACCGCTGAGCCGACCAGATTGAAGCCCGCCTCCGCAGTCTCGCCGGTTTTCAGTCCGTCGGCGCCGATGCCCATGGCGAGCAGCGGGTTGCGATTTTGCTGGCGGATATTGTTCCAGGTGAATTCGCGCTCGGAAAAGTACGGATAGAACTCGGGGTAGGTCTTCATGATGTGCCGCGCGAGCGTGGCGAGTTCGCGCGGCGTGACGCGCAGGTTCGGATCGGAATAGCCGGTGGCGTTGGTGAAGGTCGATTTCTCCAGCCCGATCTCGCGTGCGCGTTTGGTCAGCATGAGGCCGAAATCGTTTTCATTGCCGGCGAGCGCTTCGGCGACCGCGATGCAGGCGTCGTTGGCGGAATCGACGATGATGCCGTGGAGAAGGTCGTCGACTTTCACCCGGGTGTGGATCGCCGCGAACATCGTCGAACCGTGCGAGGGCGCGCCGCCCTTTCGCCAAGCATTTTCGCTGATGATGTATTCGTCGGTGAGCTGGACGCGGCCTTGCTTGATTTCGTTGAATAGGTATTCGAGCGTCATCAGTTTGGCGAGGCTTGCCGGCGCGACCAGCTGATCGCCATTCTTCTCGAACAAGACACTGTCGCTTTCGGGATCGAGGACCAGCGCGGCGGGAACGTTGGTCTGGAAGGTGTCGTCCTTCTTGACGTTCATGTTCGAGACGGCATGCGCGGCAAAAGCCGCCGCGGCTAAAAGCGCAGCTGCAACGCCGCCGACGAGCAACCGGTGCAGCAACAGACGCAAAAGGAGCCTCCAACAGGCCTTGCACAGACGGTCAAATTCTAGTGGTCCGACTCTAACATTCGCATCCCGGTTCGGCAGGCTCTTATGCGAATGTTAGAATCAAAGGACCACTGGCAAGTATCAGTCCTTTGCGGCCAAGTGGGGATCGAATGTCAAATCCGCACCACTAGGTGTCAATTCTCACGCACGCGCGGCGCAAGCAATAGGCGGAAAAGCCGCAATAAAAGCGGTGTTTCAGTAAAGGCCGCGGCCGTTGAGATATTGATCTGGGCCGTCGCGCCCGTTCGGGCCTTCCGCGTACGACATCGGCTTGGGATCGCCTGCCTCGGGCAAGGCGTCACTGGTCGACGCGCTAGCATAGCGGGCACCGCGTGGCAGCGAAGCGGTGGTCGCCGAAGCCGGCAACAGCGGCGTCGCCGCGAGCTTGATTGCGCCTGGCGCCGGGGCTGGCTCGTCCTGCCGCAAGGTTGCCGCCAGCACGCGGTCGTCGGAGCCGGTAAGCGCCGCACGCCCTACATATTCGACCCGGACCCACGCGGTGCCGCTGGCGCGGAAGCCCAAAAGGTACGCCGCGTTCTTGGACACGTCGATGATGCGGTTGCCGTGGTAGGGGCCGCGGTCGTTGACCCGCACAATCAGCGAGCGGCCATTGGAGAGGTTGGTGACACGGGCATAGCTCGGCAGCGGCATCGTTGGGTGCGCTGCTGAAATGCCGTCGGCGTCAAAGACTTCGCCGTTGGCGGTCAAGCGGCCGTGGAAGTCCTCGCCGTACCAGGAGGCAAGGCCGGTCGCTTGGTAGTTGGGGTTGTCTTCCGGCACGTAAGTCTTGCCACCGACGACATAAGGCTGGCCCACCCGGTAAACGCCACCGCCCTTCGGCACCGGATCGCCGTCCGCGACCACCCGCGGGCTTGCCGAAACGCCGTAGCGCGAGTCCACCCCGCTGGAGCAATTGGCGAGCAGGCACGAAAGCAACGCGCAGGCGCCGATCGGCGCAAACCGTCCCACAGCCGTGCGAAGCCGACTCCGCATTCCCCGATCCCCGTCCCCTAGGTATTAAACCTGAGCGTGGTTAGATTGTGGCGAAAATGCGCAGGGCCGCTTGGATAGTGAACATAACGTTGCGGCGGCCCAGGAGGCCGCCGCAGCAATCAAACCAAAATGTCAGGATGAGCAATAGCGGGAGCGGATTCGATCAGACGATCGGCACGCCCGCATACAACAGGATGAGCAGGACAACGAGGCTGCCCATGAAGGCGCCGAAAACAACGCGCACGAAAGTCTCCTGCGCGGCTTCGCTGTTGTCTTGAAAGTACCCGACCAAACTCGTAGCAAGTGACGTCATTAGCGGCGAAGCCTCTTGTTGTTGATCCAGTTTGTTTTGGGATAGCCGGCGTAAAGCGCTCGGTTACGCGCTAATAACCATCCATCGGTTAAAAAGTCCATAACAGGATCGTTTTAAATAATCTATTTTTAACAACAACTTAGGAAGACAGCACCGCCGCTTTGCGGCTGAAATGCGGCTCTGCAGCATCGCGTGCACGGCGGCAGTCAACACGGAAGGGTGGCCGAGTGGTTTAAGGCACCGGTCTTGAAAACCGGCAGGGGGCTTGCTCCCTCGTGAGTTCGAATCTCACCCCTTCCGCCACTTCCCTCTCCGCAGGCGTTCGTCAGCGTCCGCCATTCTCCGCATAAGCCATTGCTATTAAGCAATTTTCTGCTACAATTGTGCTCGTCGTCGTTCGCCATGAGCCGCGGCAAGCCAGCGAACATTTGTGGGACGACTTGTGGGGTACGGCGGACACTTCTGTTTTTTGCTACATAGGCGGACACTTCCGGCCTCTTGGCATTCGAACTCCACAACACGAAGTTCGAGAACGGTTCAGCGCGGCGGACGAGTCGTCCGTCACACTCACGAGGAACGCTAGGGATGGCGCAAAAAATCCAAAGATTGACGGCGCTGGCGGTCAACCATGCGAGCACTCCGGGGCTTTATGCAGATGGCGCTGGTCTTTATTTGCGAGTTGGTCGCGGAGGCGCAAAAAGCTGGGCGCTCCGCTACATGCTCAAGGGCAAACCCCGGGAAATGGGGCTCGGGGCGCTGACGAAAGTAAGCCTGGCCGACGCCCGCAAGAAGGCGAGCGACGCGCGTCTCCTTCTCAGCGACGGACGGGATCCCCTCACCCAGCGTCAGGAGGAGGAAAGGCAGCGTGTCGCTGCAGAAAAGCTTGCTACGGCGCGCGCAATCACTTTCGACAAGTGTGCGGATGCTTACGTCAGCGCGCATGAAATAGCCTGGAAAAACGAAAAACATCGCCAGCAGTGGCGGAATACGCTGACGACTTATGCTTCGCCGGTCTTTGGCTCAGTTTCGGTTCAAGACATAGATACCGACCATGTGATGCGAGCAATCGAGCCGATCTGGACCACGAAGACGGAAACGGCGCGCCGCGTGCGCGGTCGGATAGAAGTTATCCTCGATTGGGCAAAAGTGCGCGGCTACCGAACGGGCGAGAATCCCGCCCGCTGGCGAGGCCATCTCAATCACCTGCTGCCGGCGCGATCGAAGGTGCGAACGGTAAAGCACCATGCCGCCCTCCCCTATACCGAGATCCCAGCCTTCATGAAGGAGCTCAGGGAGATTGAGGGGACCAGTGCCGCGGCGCTCGAGTTTCTTATTCTCACCGCGGCACGCACCAGCGAAGTGATCTACGCACGATGGCCGGAAATCGATCTCAAAAATCACGTCTGGACCGTCCCGGCAAAGCGTATGAAAGGCAGCCGCGAACATCGCGTTCCACTTTCGGCATCCGCAACGGCGGTGCTTAAGCGAATGAAACGGCTAAAGGGCGATTACGTATTTCCCGGGCGTACGGCAGACAGCCCTCTTTCAAACATGGCGCTCTTGATGACTTTGGGTCGCATGAACCGTGGCGATATCACGTCACATGGCTTTCGCTCGACTTTTCGCGATTGGGCTGCGGAGCGCACAAACTTCCCGAGTGAGGTCGTAGAAATGGCTCTCGCACATGCGGTTGAGAGCAAGACCGAGGCTGCTTACCGCCGCACCGATCTCTTTGATAAGCGTCAGCGTCTCATGGAGGTTTGGGCGGAGTATATTGGGAAACGCGCGACAGCGGGCTAAGCGGTGGGAAAGCTGGCGCCGTGAGTGAAAAACCTACAAGCGAAGTGGTGAGCGAGCCTCTGATGCGCGAGCACGAAGTACTGTTCCTTGACTTTCTTGGGTTTGCATCGGCCGTCGAGCAATGGGACGACCAACGGATGGAGAGGTTGATTCGCGTGCTGGCCGAGATCGCGGAAGCGCAAACGAGTTTCGACGTGAAGGGGGAGGCACAGCAGGACGGCAGCTACAAGATCACGAGTCCAGCCGAAATCACGACATTCTCAGACAATATAGTAGTGAGCTATCCCGCAGTATTTGGTGATCCTGAGGACCCTGTTGCGACACTAGTTGCTCCGGGTTGGGCCCAAATGGTCCGGCAACAAATGCAGCGGATCACCGCAGAAATTGTTCGCGTCGGACTTGACCTGGGGCTTTTAACGCGTGGCGGATTGAGTAGGGGCAGACTTTATCACGAGGGGCGCGTCGTGGCTGGCGAGGCTATGATCGATGCCTATCGTCTCGAAAGGTGTGTCGCGAAACAGGCGCGCGTCGCCGTATCTCCGCGCCTCACCGATAGTGACGGAGTATTTGTCGATTCAGACGGAACGCGCTGCCTCGATTATTTCACGGAGTTGATGCTTTCGGCAGAACGTGCGCATGGCGATGCTTTGGCTTGGGCGAGGGCAACACGCGCTAACATTGATCCAACCATTGAAACCCTCACTAAGAGTGGACGGCAAAAAGAAGCGGCTATATGGCGGAATTTTCGAGATTGGTTTTGCAGCAAAGTTAGAAGTAGCTGGCCCGGCGGCAGTCTCTTTTAGTGCCTCACGCGTCAGAGCCGCCCTATGCCCCGTGAGGCTCAACACTCTTGTACTCAGCCTGCCACAATAAACCGCGCTTCGATGCCACCTCAAAGCGATTTCGCCTGATCGCTATTTCGCCAGTGCCCTCTCGAGTAGAGCACGAATGGCTTCAGAGCGCGTGATCCCCTTCTCGACTGCCCATTGATCAACGGCGTCGAGCAGTCCGTCTGGGAGCCGAACAGTCCTCACCGGATCGCGTCCGGTCGAAGGACGCCCGCGGCTGCGTTTCTTTTTTGGTATTACCTTTATTGACATCGCGGCAATTCGGTATTACACAAAAACGGAACCCGAGGAATAATTAGCCACAGGATCATACGAAAATGCCCTCCGATAGCTCCCATGCCCGGAGCCTTATCATAGCAGACGCTGTCCTACCCGCGACTCTACGGCCAGAGCCGATCTCGACACGTTGCGAGGCTAAATCCGCGACGCCGAGCTTTTCCGCGATCCCGATCGTTCCGGTTTGCTCTAATCGAATGGTGAACTAAGCCGTGGTCGACACCCTTTCCCGCAGAAGACGAAGTGCACTCATGTCGCGTGTTCGCGCGCATGATACGAAGCCCGAGCGGGTTGTAAGAAGCGTTCTGCACTCGATGGGATATCGCTTTCGTCTGCATCGGAGTGAACTGCCCGGTACTCCGGATATAGTGCTGGCGAAATTCTCTACGGTGATTTTGGTGCATGGCTGTTTTTGGCATCGACATGCTGCTTGCCCCAAGGCGACCACGCCTAAAACACGAACTCGTTTTTGGGCTGCAAAATTTCAAGCGAACAAAGCGCGCGATCGGAGGGTGCGTCGCAAGCTAATTGCTTGCGGCTGGTCGGTAATCACGGTCTGGGAATGCCAGACTGTCGACCGGACGCGCCTCGCCGCGATTTTGCGGAAGGAACTCGGTTCCCTTGCGCGACGACGCGAAGGGGGCCGGGGCGATGTGGGAGTCGCGTACGGGCGGCACACTGCTGTTGGGGTTAAGTCTGCAGCATCGCAAAAACGTCGATCAAGGATTCCGAATCAGTAGAAGACGTGCGATTCTTATCCCGGCCTCGAACTAGAGTATCGGACATTGAAAAGCCAGGACGCAGGTTGGCCCAGCAAAACGGTAGCAAAATCTTGATGAAGCATACCAGAGTTGACCCGTCCCGAAAATCTGATCTGCAGCACATGGCGCGGCGCAAGCAAAGGGGGCGTGCGGGCCGGTCTCCCGACCGACGACGACCGTATCGAGAAAGGCGGATAGGGGCGATCGATCTGTTCTGCGGTGCTGGAGGTCTTACGAAGGGTCTGAGGGACGCAGGCCTGGAAGTTCGACTTGGAATAGATTTGGACAGGGCATGCCAACATCCGTACGAGGCCAACAATCCCGGTGCGCGCTTCGTCCTGGGCGACGTCGCTAAGTTGACGACAGAAGAACTCGTTGCCGCATGGGCAGATGTCGACGTACGCGTGTTAGCGGGTTGCGCACCCTGTCAGCCGTTCTCGTCGTACACGCAAGGGCGAAGCTGGAGGCGTAAGGACCAATGGAGTCTGCTACGCGCGTTCGCAATGCTGGTTAAAGACAGCAGGCCGGACGTGGTTACGATGGAAAACGTCGCGAGCCTGGCACGCCACGTCGTGTTTCGCAAATTTTGCAAGGCGCTGACCGACCAGGGTTTCCACGTGGTTTGGGACATCTTAGATTGTCGCAACTTCGGTATCCCGCAATCGCGAAGGCGATTGGTCTTGATCGCCTCCCGACTTGGACAACCGAAACTTCCCGACGCGACTCACTCCAATCCGAAAAAATGGAAGACAGATCTTGACGCTGGCTCGCGGGGGGACGAACGAATATCGGACGGGAAAACTTTGCGGGACAGTGTTACGGCTTCGGCAACGGGCGCTTCGGACACCCTACGCAGGACCGCGCAGCAGTCATCCCGCCGATCCTCTCCATGCTGCGATTGGCCAGCTAAACTGGTCGCCGAGTGTCATAGGCGCAGGAAGGGAAAGACGACGGCCCGCCTTGATCGCGGGCAATCCGCCGATAACCTCCCGTACTGCCATGTTCCACCGGGTTTGGAGGCGCGGATTCGCTTCAGATTGATGGGAGTAAGCTCGCTCGAAGTAATTGGTCGGGCTGGGAGCATCCCAGCTCCAACGTCGTCTTTTGAAGCAAACAGCAGAAATCGCCAGTTACGCACGTGCAAAAATGGTTTCACTCCGATCTGGCAGGTAATGCGTTTAGCTGGACCAGTCATCCAATTCGATGCACCTAGCGATGGCTAGCCCGACGACGCCTCACAGTCGCCGCAACGGCTCGTGAGTTGGTTGTAGGATCCCAGAACAGAAGATTCATCGATCGGCTAAGCTCCATTGGCCATCGCGTGGGCGGGTAAGGCACCAAAGCAATTACCGGATTGGCTGCTTCGGCTAATATGTTTATGAATTTCAACCAGTCCGAAATCGGTGCAGGATCCGTCGAATATCTCGGTCGTCCGATTCCGAGATCGCTCAAAATCAATATGGGGTGACCGTGCGGCGGAAGACCGAGGTTAATAGCGCCCTGCCAGTCTGACCGCAGCGGAGTGCCGCGAAAGCGTTTTAGCGACAGTGCGTCTTTTCCGATAACCTTTTGCAGATCGCGCAAGAACTCTCTTTGGTCCGCTGCGAAGGGGCCCATGCCGTCACCAACGTCGACATAGCAGCAGAGGCCAAGTCTATTCGACTTCACGCGTTGGCGTGGTATCTGCTTTAGCAGCTTTTGTCGTGCAACGGCTTCTACCAGCGCCGAAATGTCGGGTTCGCCATCGGCATGGAACGTAGCTCCGATCTCGGTAAGAATCGCGCGTTGCCAAGTTCGCCTAAGCAGCGGTTCTGGAGGACCTAGGTCTGCAGTCCGCGCTCGCTCAGGCGACCGGGCCAGCGGTTCGAGGGTTGGCCACCACGCTGTCGATGATGACTGGTCGCTCGAACGCACTGCGATGGGCTCAAGCCGCCTTGCTGCCGGATTGACTGCCGGAGCATCGATACGTGGTGTGCGGACGGAGCTGGGTGTCGAAGCTGTTGGTCCTGGCGGCTCCTCATTTTCGAATTTAGCGGAATGCCCCCATTCAACATTGCCAATGTCCTCGGCGGTATCGTCGTTATAGTCATCCTCGTCGATGACGGATTGTGCCACCATGTCGGATGGTGGCTTCGCATGCGCTCGTTCGTTAACGCATGCCAGTCCACACTGTCGGGCAATGGCGTCACGTCTGTCGAGTGCAAACCCGTCAGCCGCCCAGGAGCGAATGAACTCGGCGATGAAGACGATTCCAGAATTCATGTTAGGGCGAACCCGAGGACTGCTCCTGCCGCTTCCAGATCGTGAGCTTCATTATCGTGTCCAGAAGTGTACTACTGCTGCTATCATTTTTTAAGCCCCGCCAGGCGTGGATGGCGTCGAGAAATTCGGCGGTGCTTGGCGGCCGTTCCCGTTTGGCGGTCAGCACTTTCGCCGCTTCGCAGGTGCGTTCGGCAATCACACCATAGATCTTTTCGTCTTCTGATCCAAAATGGTGTTTTGCAATCTCGACCAAGTGTTGAACATCCGGTGCAGTCAGCGCAAGCTCGATACAGCGCCGCCTAAATGCGGGCGGCAATTCGCGCTCTTCGTTCGTCGTCATAATGACGAACGGTTTTGATTTTGCCTTGACGACGGCGTTGGGCAGAGAAAATTCATACGAACCGAACGGCACCAGAAGGTCATTTGGAACGTCTGGATCAGCTTTGTCGATTTCGTCGATTAGCACGACCGCCGGCACGCTGGGGGGATTGGCGAGCGACAGAATGTCCGGCTCTCGCGCGTAGTCCACCGGATCGATCTCATCTTGGGTGAGTCCACGCAAGCGAGCGCTTTCTGGATCGAATGCCCACCAAAGGACTCCGGGCTCAACATAGTGCTCGTAGCGACTCTTCATACGCTGGGCTTGGGCATCCCCCAGTCTTCGTACCGCATCCAAAGTCCAAAGGAGATCGTTTGCCTGCATTCGTGAGCTGACAACCAGTGAGTAATATCGATACCCAAATTGGCGAGCGATATTTGGCGCCAATGACGACTTACCACTTCCCGGCACACCGCTCACGAGCAGCGGCCGATTGGCCGCCATCGCTACTCTCACAGCGTCCACAACAGCCGGATTGTAAACGTAGATGCTTCCGTCACGCAGGTCACCGGGCTCAGGATCGCGCCTAATCTCGAATTTGTTTGTGACGTTCAGTGGATCAAAATTTGCTGCGGTATTTTGCATGACCACATCCGAAATCAACCGGGAAGGCTTGCAAGTATCGTCCAAGCAAGCTTTCGATCGCGCCAGAATGCTTCCTCGCGGCTAGGATCTACGTTCGGGATCTCGGTGATCCGTATGTCTGCCGAGAGCGGCGCCTTTCCGCCCCTATTGAGTACAATGCTGGTTATCGGACCGAATGCTTCCTCAATTGCTGGGCCGACCTGTTCGTACATATCCCACGTGTTAAATATAAAAACGAACGGATAGTTTTGCTCCGCGGAGATCTCAATCGTCGAGCGAATTTCAGCCAAAACGTCTTCGGACGACGCTATCCTGAGCTTGTTGGCAAGATCGGCAATGAGCTTGTCAATGCAGTCTTGGGGCTCGCGGTCACCGAGCTTCGGGACAATGGTTCTGATCCATCTCATTGCGGGGTTGCGTCGTTGAGCACGATCGACGTGGCATGAAACGCTGTCGACATGAGCGGTCGGAACGATGGCCGCGCGGGGCGGCACAATTTTTATGAAGTCATCGATAAGCCATCCAACGCTTCGGGGGTCAGCCCAGCTGGGTTCGAGCAGCCTCATGATGTTGTCTTGCGCCGGCCGGCGCGTCGGCCAAATCTCACACAGTGCGTGAGCCGCCTCTCGCAATTGTGCTCCCATCAGCAGATATGCCAACGTGATTGATTTACTGATTGTGCCCGAATGGAGGCTCGTGAAATCCCTTTCCAGTTTCTCGCCTGCTCTCACCAGACTTTCGTCATTGCAGGCGCTGAGCTCCTTGGAGATGTCAAAACATAGATCGGAACTTTCGGAGCGCTGAGCAGCCCGGAGAGCAGGTGAAAAGATTCGCTCCGCTACAGCGCAAACATCGACACCGCTGCCCATTTGCATCGACTGGATGTGGTCGAGGGCATTAATTCCGAACTCCGGGCCCGCGATTTGTCCGGCTTGAGTTCCTCCGGTATGGATTATCAATAATGGGAACTCCACTCCTCGTTCCTTGTCGCGGTGATGCCGATAATTCAGGATGGTAGACTCGGCGTGAACCCAGGCAGACTTCAATGCGTCCGGTGAGATAAGCAGAACGGCCCCGTCGCAGATATCTAGCCATTGATTGAGGGTAGCCCGCCAATTGGTGCCGATACCATCGATCTTCAGGCGGGTCCGATCGACCAGTACATAGTATCCAACCTCATTCAGCCTCTGCTCCAGCGTTGTCAAAAGAGAGCTGGTCAACTCGTCCTTGGCGCTGTGACTGATGAAGATTTTTGGTTGCATACCGATGGTGGCGGGGTGCGTCGATTGAGGTTAGGCGCGGCGCGAATATTTGCAGAGACGAGTAGTCATGCCAAGGCCCTATCGACACGTTTTGGGGGCGACCTCAACTAAAGTGCTCGAGTTTCACCTGCTTCTTGGCAACCGTCTGTGCGAGACCGTATACGTCGCTCAAGACGTTAGGATCGTCCAATACCTGTAAACGGGCAATGTCCTTCGGGGACAGTGTCTCGCCAATTGTGTTCTTGATCCACTCCGGCTCGAACTCGATATTGTAGTGCAAAAAGCGGCACATCTTGCCGCCCTGGGGCGAATCTTCCGCACTGATACCCGTGTCGGAATCGCCCCAAGGCGTAGGACATTCACCAAGATACTGCATTTGGGCGAGGACCGTCTCTTCAGCATCGGTGACGATCGTCGTCAGCCCGGCGATGGCCATCGTGGCGAAGCCCGTGAGCGAGCCGCCAGGAGGTTGGAAACGCCGGCGTCCGGCGCCGATCGAACAGACAGTGAGGCGTTCCGGACCCGTTGGCCATCTAATTCTGAAAGGCTGGAGTATTGCCATATTCAGCAAGGCGAGCGATGGATTGCCGTGCGGGGTTAATGTCCCGTCGACAAACAGCCCGTAAATATTCGGGTCGATCGTGACCGGCTTGCTCAGGCCGATTGTGCGCATCGTGGCCTGAAAGAGGCGGGCCAACAGCGGCACGTTCAACGGTTCGATGTCCTCGGGCCGCAAAGTGCCGATCGGTAGTAGCTCGGGATCGAAGAAGTGTGCCGCCGCTGCTGAGGCACGCAGTAGATTCACCAGCGGGTAGCTCTTGTTGCCGATGTGATCCTTGCCATCCTCCCAATACGGCGCGCGCGGATTGTTGGAAATGATCCACGGACTGCCGGTATCCATGCGCTTAAGAATGATACAGAGGCCGGTGATGAGATCGGAACTTTCCAGAGCGCGATCGCCGACAAGGTCCCGAATTCCGCTGCGCAGTGCGTCGGCGTCGAATTTGGGTTGGAGTCCTGGCATACGCAGGGAAGTGCTTTTCAACGCGAACGGGATGAGCTTGAACACAAAATCCTTTAGCTCCCCGCCCCGATACCCGAGCGCAAGACCGGCTGCTGTGATGGCGCCAAAAGAGGTGCCGCCAATGAGATCGAAATAATCGCCAAGTCGGGTCGGTTGGTTTATTCGTTGGCTTAAAATCTCCTCGACGCGCTCAAGAAAGGCGATAAAAATCGCAGTGCTGATTCCGCTGTTAGCGCTGCCTCCAAGTGCCAGGATCCTTTTTGATCCAGGCCCAAATAAATGTCGATCGCGCCGACTGTCAAATCCTTCGTCCATAGTTAGGCTTCATTTGGTGCTAGGTCGGGGCTGTGGAGGCGATCGACGAAATGCTCGACTCTGACCTGCTTTTCCGCCGCCATGGCGCCGATCTTATAGAGCTCGTGGATTAGTTCGGGGTCGTCCAAACCGCGAAGACGAGCAAGCCGTTCGTCAGCGACCTGGTAGTTTAACTCGCGATCAAGCCAAAACCTTTCCAAGCGCACATCATAGCGCACATAGTGAAACATCTTGCCGCCTGGGGGAGAGTCGCCGACTAGAGATCCGACCTCTGAGTTTATTGACCATGGCGCCGGGGATTCGCCCATCCATTGCATTGTCGCTAGCACCAAATTCTCGATGTCCGCTGTTAATGACAACAAAGAGTGTAAGGCAAGTTTGGTCAAGCGAGCAAAGCCAAGACTCTCATACGACAGCCGTGACCGGTAAGTTCCAGTGCCAACATTAACAACTCCAAGATTTTCTGGTCCGGTTCGCCACAACAGCCCTTGCGCTTTTGCCGTGGCAATCTGGAAGAGGGCCAGGGATGGATTGTTATGTGGCGTCACCCCGCCGTCGATCATGGGAACCGCAGTCCCATCTTCCGTGAGGGTAATCAGTTCCGGTTCAAAAAAATGCGGTGCGGCAGTGCTTGCACGAATGAGGCTGGCCAAGTTGATTTGGCTTGTTCCGAAGTGCCGTACCGATGGCTGTTGGGTTCCGGGACCTGGCTCCCAATGGGGCGCTCTGGGATTGTTGGCCACAATCCAGGGTTTTCCCGTATCCATGCGCTTCGCAATGACGCAGAAACCCGTGATTAAATCGGTAGTCGATAGCAAACGAGTCCCGAGCATCGGCTCGATCAGCTCGTGCAGCCTGCGGGCGTCAAACTTGGGCTGCAACAACGGAATGCTCCAGCGCTGGCGTTTGAAGGCGAAGGGCACGAGCCGCATGTAGAACTCTTTTACCTGGGCCATGCGGTAGCCTAGCGCCAGGGCACTGGCGATGATCGCGCCGGTTGATGTTCCTCCGATCAGATCGAAGTAGTCACCGAGCCGCGCATCCTTTCCATCGCGCTCCTGGAGTATCGCCTCGATCCGCTCAAGAAACGCAATAGTCAATGCACTGCGCACTCCCCCGCCATCTAGCGAAAGGATCCACTTTGGTCCGGGACCGAATAGATGGCGGTCTCGATCGTTTGCAAACACCGGTGGCTTGGTCGGCGGCGCCGCGCCACTGGCAGGGATAATGTAAATCTTTCCACCGAGCGTCTGAACCGTGATTGGTCCAGAACTAATGTTGGGGACCTTGGCAAAAGCGGTACCGGCGCTGGTGTCCAATTTTAGCTCATCAGTCTTTTCCTCAGATTTGATGATGAGTGGGACTGGAAAGGTCTCGGGAACTGGAAAAAGGAAATCTGCTTGAGTCGGCGGGATAGTCAGCAGCAGATCATTGCGATCGCGAATGGCTCCCACGTCTACGGTGCGAGGGGAAAGAGTGTCCAAGACGTTCGCAAGTCTCAGGTAGTTAGCTGCTGGAATCGGACCAAGCGGTGGCGCACGACCAGTCTTTTTGCTGGACGTGTCGGCAAGCAGCCAGAAACCGTCGGTGGTCTGAACCTCTTTCGGAAGCTCCTGAATGGCGCGAAACGCCCACCGCGCCACCTCTTGTCGATCTCTTGCGGCTTTGGCGGCGCGGGCAAGCAGTTCAGATACCTGGTCCTCCCATCCAGCGGATTTTTTAAGAGTAAGAAATATTATCTCTTCCTCGATTTGCAGGGCGATGGAGAGGTCAACGTGCGTGCTGGCGATTATATCTCTGGCCTCATCAACCCACCCCCTGCGCGCGAGATGGATACGAAGTGCGGGCAGAAAGGCAGGGTCGAGTTCGAAGGAGCCGGCGTGGCTGGTCGCCAGTTCGCTGAAAGCGAGGTCGGCCTCCAGCGAGGCGTCACTTCTTGGAAGGAAACGCAGGCGCAGACGACGAAGCAGGAATGGTTCGACATGGACGGCCAGACTCGCAAGCGCAGCGAGGTCGACGAGGTTAGGGCGGGACCTCGCCAAACTCTTTACGAGCGTTGTCTCGACGCTGTCGTCACCGGGCACGCTAGCTTTAGGCGCGACGTTTGTCTCGATAAAGCGCCAATCGGCATCCTGAAAGGCAGTCTCATCCGGCAAGGATCGATGCGCGCGGTGATTAACCTCGACCCGCGCCTGCCGTAGCGCATCGATTTCTTCAAGCGCCGCGATGCCGCGTTTGACGAGATAGTCTTTGACCTGAGAAAGAGCATCAAGGTCGAACCGAACTTCATGCTGCTCGCCTCGGTAACCCACCCTAAAAATTTGTCGTTGCGCAAATGGACTAAGGCGATCAATTTGTGCGTTGTTATCTAACAAACTGTCATCTAACAAAACAACAATGATCTCTTTTCCAAACTCCTCTGCCAACCGGAGTTCCGAAAGGCACTTGGGCGACAAAATCGCGTCCCGTGAAGCGAGCAGGATGACGGCTTCGCATCTAGCGCTGTCATTTATTAGCGCCTCCCTCCAACGCGCGCCTATACCTTCGACTTCGCTGTCTAGGTCAAGGAACACATCTTCGTCGGGCAAAACGTTTTCGTTGAGCCATTTCTTAAAGGCAAGCGCCGCTACCTTGTCTTTGCTCGAATGGCTGATGAATAGGCGCGCCATAGTGTTCGCTCGTAATTACTTCCAAGCTCAATCAAGGTAACGCTGAGCTTGCGGAGTTGACAATGCGCTTGGGTAGCGCGCAGCGATTTCTCGTTTGAGGTCGAAACTGGGACATCGCTTGATGTCCGAGTTCAGCCCGGAAGTCGACATTCGCTGGCGCTGCGATATCTGTCGCTCCGAGGGCCAACTGACCATGTCCGCCGGCCAAACGAAACCGTGAGAATTAACCAGGCACGTGCGAGCGATGGATCAAGAAAGGTAACTGTACGATCAGTTGGACTGCCATACTAGACGTTCGTGGCTAATGCCGATCAAAACGAAATTCCAATTTGCTGCGCGGCCATTCGGATGGAACGCTTCCATTCACCTGTGGGACGATTTGTGGGCAAAATAGTAGCCAACTATTAATATATTGATATATTTGTATTATTTGTCATAAATGGCGGACACCCCTTCCGCCACCCTTCGCGCTCGCGGGCTTCGGTCGGCAGGCCACCCCCGGGAATATTCCGACTACGCCAACGGCGGTACCGCTCCGGCGCGTTCGGTGATCAGGCGGTAGTGTTCGATGCGCCGGTGCTGGGCGAAGTTGAACATCTGCTCTTTGTTGTGCCGGCTGATGTCGAGATTGCATTTGGCCGTGAATACTTCGTCGCCGTTGGTGGCTGACTGCGCGACGATCTCGCCTGAAGGCGCGACGATGCAGCTGCCGGCGAGCAGTTCGCTCCCCTCCTCGTAGCCGGCCTTGGCGACGCCGACCACCCAGCTGCTGTTCTGATAGGCGCCCGCCTGCATGCACAGGTGATTGTGGAAGTCGGACAGATGATCATAGACCGGCACCCAGGGAAGGTGTGTCGGCGTGTTGTAGCCGAGCAGGATCAGTTCGACGCTCTGCATGCCCATGACGCGGTAGGTTTCCGGCCAGCGACGGTCGTTGCAGATGCACATACCGACATTGGCGTCGAAGGCGCGCCAAACCGGAAAGCCGAGATCGCCGGGCTCGAAATAGCGCTTTTCCAGATGCTGATACGGATAATGCGGCCGGTCCTCGGCATGGCCGGGCAGATGCACCTTGCGGTATTTGCCGACAATGGCGCCCTTCTTGTCGACCAGGATCGCGGTATTGAAGCGGTGAGCCGCGCCGTTGTTGTTCGTCAGTTCGGCGTAGCCGAGATAAAAGCCGATGCCGAGCGATTGTGCCGCTTCGAACAGCGGTTGGGTGGCCGGGCTCGGCATTTCGCGCTCGAAGAAACTGTCGATCTCGGCTTCGTCCTCCATCCACCAGCGCGGGAAGAAAGTGGTCAGCGCCAGCTCCGGAAAGACGACGATATCGCCGCCGCGCGCCTTGGCCTCGCGCATCATTTCCAGGAGCCGCGATACCACTTGCTGCCGCGACTCGTCACGCGCGATCGGGCCAAGCTGTGCCCCCGCGACAATGATGAAGCGGTCCATGGCGGCCTCCTCTTGCGGCGCGGCTTTAAGCCTTCGCCTGCGCCAGTTCCGGTGTGCGGTGCTTGTTGATTTTCATCCACACATGCTCGCCGGACGTGGTGCGTCCGTAGCGCGGCTGATGCCCGGCGTCATAGCAAGTCGGCAAACATTCGATGACGGCGTCGTAATTCGGCTGATGGAAAAACGCCATCGATAGACGGCGGCTGCCGACCGCCCGGTCGCGAGGTGGATTGATGACGCGATGCAAGGTCGATACCCAGCGGTCGTTGGTCCACTCCGCCATCAGATCCCCGAGATTGACGATAAATGTGCCGGGCAAAGTCGGTACGTCGATCCAAGCATCGTTGCTCTGGACCTGAAGACCGCCAGCGGCATTATCCGGTTTCAGGATGGTGAGGCTGCCGTAGTCGGTATGCGCGCCGGCGCGAAGCTGCCCCGGCAGCGGCGGTTTGGCCTGTTCGGGGTAATGCAGGACGCTGAAATTGGTGATGTGGCGATCGATCTTGTCGTCGAAGTAATGCTTTTCCATGCCAAGCCCGACGGCAAAAATGCGCATCAAATTCGTCGCCAGCCGTTCCATCTCGCGGTAGTAGGCCTCCCAAGCCGGGCGAAAACCGGGCACACCTTGCGGCCAGAGATTGGGAGCGAAGAATTTGCCCGGCGCGGCGGCGCGGTGATAGGCGTCGTCCGGCGGGTCGACCGGGCCGACCGAAAAAGATTCCTTGAAATCCGGCGGCGACGCTTCGTCGAGCGAGTAGGATAACGCTTCGCTGCCGAGCGCGATGTAGCCGCGATAACGATCAGGCGGCATGCGCAATTTAAGCTTTTCCTCGGGCGGCAGGTCGAAATAGGCAAACGAGGTCGTGCGCATATCCTCGATCAGTCGTTCGGGTACGCCGTGGCCGCTAACAATGAGAAAGCCGAGCGACGAGCAGGCCTCGTCGACGGCGCGGGCGACGGCGGCTTGATCGGAGGCGCCCCCGCTGAGAAACGGGGCGATATCGATGACCGGAACGCTTTCCATGGTGCTACTCCTTGCGCAGCTAGGCCGTGTCCCGATCCGCGGCCGGTGGTTTGCGTGAATCCTCAAGGAGCACACCGGATTCGGCGTGCCAGCACAGCGTCTCGCGTTCGCCGACCTTGTAAATGTAATCCTGGGCGTGACGATGCTGTTCGATGTGAACGTATTGGCCCGGCGCCACTTCGAAGACGTCGGTCTCCAGCGAGCCCAGGAACTCGCTGGCGATATATTTGCCTTCGATGCGGTTGGCCATCTCTTCCCGGTCGCCGGTATTCATCAAGTCGGCACGGACGGAAAACCAGATATCGTTGCCGACCGGCACATGGCGGACCTGTGGCGGCACCTTGACGTACAGCAGTTGACCGAGGCTCTCGACGAATACGATCGAGCCGCTGCGCGATTTGATGCGGCCCTGGAACAGATTGTTGTTGCCGATGAATTCGGCGACGAATTTGGTGCGCGGCTGCTCGTGCACCTCGCGCGACGTGCCGATCTGCTGAATGACGGCATCGCTCATGACGATGACCTTGTCGGCCAGCGACATCGCCTCTTGCTGCGAATGCGTGACCATGACGAAGGTCATGTTCAACTCGCGCTGCACCCGTTTCAATTCGATCATCATGGTCTGGCGCAAATTGAAGTCGAGCGATCCGAGCGGTTCATCGAGCAACAGCACGGTCGGCCGGCTGATCAGCGCGCGCGCCAAAGCCACCCGCTGCTGCTGCCCGCCCGACAGATCGCGCGGCCGCCGGGTGGCGAAGCCGGCCAGACCGACCATTTCCAGCATCTCCCAGACGCGCCGGTCGCGCGCGCCTTTTTCCATGCCCCTCATTTTCAGGCTGAATTCGACGTTCTGAAAAACCGTGCGATGGGGGAACAGTGCAAAGCTTTGGAACATCATCGAGGTGTCGCGCAGGGCCGGGGGCAAGTCGGTGACATCCTTGTCGGCGATGAAGATTTTGCCGTCCGTCACCTCCTCAAGCCCACCGATCATGCGCAACGTCGTCGTCTTGCCGCAACCCGAGGGCCCGAGCATGGCGACGAATTCCCCATGCTTGAACTCGGCATTGAAGTCGATCACGGCACGGGCGCCGCCCGGGTAGGTCTTGGAGACGTTTTCGAGGACGACGTCGTACTCGCTCATCGACGGTCGCGTTTAGCCTGCTGCCTTGGCGACGGCGTTGACCATGTTCCAGACGGAGTCGAACGGAACCTGGTCGAGCGCGCCGTCCTGATTGAACTCGGAGAGGACCTTGACCGCCTGACGCAAGTCCTCGTTGTCGCCGGCGTGCTCCTGCAACTGCGCGAGCGCCTGCGGGAACGGGACGTCCCGCGCCTTTTTGCTGCGCAGATGATCTTGCACCAGCGAATTGAGATGCTCGTAGGTCTGCTTCAACGAGCTGCCGTTATACGGCCGGCCCAGCAAGCCCTGGATGCCGTTGGCGCTTAAGCGGTGGCGCAGCCCCTCCGGCAGCGATTGCGTCAGGCCCTCGATCACCTCGCCGATGCCAAAGCCCTGGGTGAACAGCCCGCGGATCGTATCCATGGTGCCGTCGCCGCCGCCATACATGCGGATCTGCGCTTGCGACAGCGCCGAACCCATAGCTTTGGCCTGATCGATATGCACGTCGCGCTCCGCCTCGATGCGCAGCTTGGCGAGTTCGAGGAAGGTCGCTGCGTCGTTGTATTTCTTCAGCGCTTCGGCCTTCGCCTCCAGCCCGGTCGCCTCGGCCTCCAATTGTCGTTGCGAGTTGGCGATGCGCAACTGCTCGACTTCCATTTCGGCGCGGCCGCGCGCTCCGGATTCGCGTTCGATACCTTCGGCGCCGATTTTCTGCGCTTCGCTAGTGGCGCGGGCCCGGGTCAAGGTGGCGTCGGCCTCGAGGTCGGCGGCGAGCTTGCGGGCTTCCGATTGGGTAATCATGTGCATGCGCATCACTTGCGCCTTGCTTTCTTCGTCGATGCGGCGTGCCTCGGCGGCCTTGCCCGCCTCAATGATTTCGACTTGGCGCGCGCGCTCGGCGTCGGCCACGACCCGTACCGACTCAACAGTATGCTCGGCCTTCTCGCGTTCCGCCGTGCTGACGAGGCGTTTGGCCTCGGCAATTTCCAGTTCGCGGGTTTTGGCGGCAAGCGCGATCTCACGGTCGCGCTCGGCCTGTTCGCGGGCCAGGAAGCGTTCGATATCGCTGCGCTCGCGCTCGCCTTCCTTGCCGATGAGCGCGATCTCGCGGTTCACCTCTTCCACTTGGGTGGAGAGGGCGCTGCGTATCTCGGCGGCCTGGCGCTGCGAGGCCTCCTCGATAATGGCGATCTCTTTCTTGATCTGCGCCGTCTCCAGCGCCTGCTGCTTGAGGATCTCCTCTTGTTCGACTTCCCAGCGACGGTCGAGGACGAAGCGTTGCTGTTCGCTCAAAATGCGCGCCCGTTCGTCGGAGATTTCCTTCTCCTGCTTGGCCGCGGCAATCGCCTCATCGCGATCCAGTTCCAGAATGCCGAGCCTGGTCTCAAGGCTGCGCTTGCGCACGGAGAGCGCCGTCTCCTCGCCCGCCTGGTGGCGCTGGTCGCGCGCCCGCTCCTCCGCGGTCGCGACCGCAGTGGCACGGGCGATGTCCGCCTCCTGCCGCTCGCGCTCCTTGGCGGCGAGATCGATGGCCTTGTCGCGCTCGGCGCGCTCGCGCGCCAATGCCCGGTTGATTTCGGCAATTTCGGCCTCGCGGGCCTTGGTAATGAGCGCAATCTCGCGGTCGCGGCGTTCTTCCTCGAGCGCTAGTTCCTTTTTCACCTGGATGATTTCGCGGCGCTTGGCCTCCTCGGTGAAGGCGATGTCGCGCTCGGTACGCAGCTGTTCCAGCGCCTTCTCGTGCTCAAGTTCGCGCTGCTCGACGGCGAGCCGCTGGTCGAGCACAAAGGTCTGTTTTTCGCGCAGTTGCTTGGCCTGTTCGTTGGCAACTTCCTTGTCCTGGGCGGCGCGCGCAATGGCTTCCTGGCGCTCGATTTCCAGAAGTTCGAGCTGCGTCGTCAGGTCCTTGTTGCGGATCGCCACCGTGGTTTGCTTCTCGGTGGTATGGACCTTGCGGCGAGCTTCCGACGTGATTTCGGTGATGACTTTGAGGCCTTCGGCGTCGAACACGTTGTCGGCCCGGAAATATTCCTTGGTCGATTGCTCGAGCCCGACGATGGTCACCTCTTCCAGCATCAAGCCGTTGGCGGCGAAGCTTTCGCTGACATTGTCCTTGATCTCGGTTGCGAAGGCGTCGCGGTTCTGGTGCAGCTCTTTGAGCGTTTTGGTGGCGGCATAGCTGCGCAGCGCGCCGACGACCTTGGCTTCGAGCAAGTTGCGAACCTTGTCGGCATCGAACGTCTTTTCGCCCAGCGTCCGGCTAGCAGTGAGCACCGCCTCCTCGGTGTGGCCGACATGGGCATAGAGTTCGGCGGTGACGTCGATACGGATGTTGTCGGCGGTCAACACCGCCTGCTCGCGGGCGCGGCTGACCGCGAACTTGATGGTTTCGAGCGAGATCCAGGTGACCTCGTGAAACACCGGCAGCACGATGGCGCCGCGGCCCAGGCACACTTTTGTGCCGAGGAAGCCGGTGCGTATGAAGCCCATGTTTGAGGGCGCGCGTTTGTAGATCCAGATCGAGATTATGTAGAAAATCACGATCAGGACGATGATCGCGACAAGAAGACTGACGACGACTTCAACCATGATGGATCCCGCCCGAATAACGCAGTTGCCTCATTTGCCCCACCCCGCGCCGACCTAAGCGGCGCGCGAGGTTGCAGTTTTCCGCTCGCCGAAGTCAAACAGCTTCGGTGTCTTGCGATTGCGCCGCATGCTGGCGCGCAATTCCTCGGTCGCCTTGTGGTCGACTTCCAAGCCGGCCCCGCTGAGTACGACGCCATAGTCGGCGCGGGCCTTGGCTTCGGTCATCAGGCGGCGGGCTACGTCGTTGCGCGTGCGCAACGCGTCGCGTTCCAGCGGGTCGCCCCAACCGCCGCCGCCGGCGGTGCGGAAAATCACGCGGTCGCCTGACCGCACCCGCACATTGTCGATTTTCGAGGGCAGTGGCTCGCGGCTGCCGTCCTTGCGCTGCAGCCATTTTTCCGAACAGGCCCCCGGCCGGCCGCCGAGGATGCCCCATGGCTGCGACAAATGGCGGTCGTCGTGTATCGAGATGTCGCCCTCTTCGAGCAGCAGAAAGACCTTCTCGACACCGTTGCCACCGCGATGCTTGCCGGCGCCGCCGCTGTCGGTGATCGTTGTGTAGCCCTCGATGAGCAGCGGATAATAGGTTTCCAGGTATTCGCTCGGAATGTTCTGGAACAGCGGCCACCACGAATGGCCGTCCATGCCGTCGCCCAGCGGCCGTCCCGGTATGCCGCCGTACAGGATTTCCATAAGCTGAAACGATCGGCCGTTTTTGTCGGTGCCCGAATAGAGAAAGTGCGGGCTCGAGCCGTAGCCGGCGGCGGTCGCCATTTCCGGCGCGTTGTAGCTCAAAGCGCCGCCCAGTACGTCGAATTGCCGCGACAGCGTGTGGGTCCGGCAACCCAAGGAAGCAGGAAAATTCGGGTTGACGAGCGAGCCCTTGGGCATGGTGACGTGAATGAGATCGTAGAAGCCGTCGTTGAATAGGATCTGGGGGTCGAACACCATGATCATGTAGACCCCGATGAACATCTTGAACATGCCCTCGTGCAGATAGAAATTGATCGGCCCGGGGGCCTGCGGCGATGTTCCAGTCCAGTCGAAATAGGCATTGTCGCCCTCCCGCCAGACCGTCAGCTTCATCTTAAACGGGCCGTTGCCGCGACCGTCGTCGTCAACGTAGTCCTCGAACGATTTGGGCTCTTCGGGAAGATTCTTGACGATCAGATTGCGCATCGCCCGATTGGTGCGGTCGAGCAGCGCATCGCAGGCCTGCCGGTAGGTCTCGCGGCCGAAGCGGTCGCAAATCTCGATGACGCGCTTTTCGCCGGCGCGGCAACCGGCGATGATCGCCATCAGATCGCTGTAATTCATCTCCGGCGTGCGGGTGTTGTTCATGATCAGGTCGAGCGCGGCCTTGTTAAGCTCGCCGCGCTCGTAGAGCTTGATCGGCGGGATGCGGATGCCTTCGCCGAAGATCGAAGCCGCGTCGGTAGGCATGCTGCCGGGCACAGCGCCGCCGACGTCCATCATGTGGCCGAACATCGAGGTAAAACCGACCAGCTCGCCGCCGTGAAACACCGGCACCATCACCATGAAATCGTTGAGGTGACTGATGGCGCCGGAGCATGCGTAAGGGTCGTTTTGCAGGATGACGTCGCCCGGCTCGAGCACGAACCCTTTGGTCTTGAGCATATTGGCGACGTAGGAGCCGAATTGTCCGACGATCATCCGCCCCTTGGCGTCGCAGATCATCGGAAATTCGTCATGCTGTTCGCGGATCACCGGCGACATTGCCGAGCGGAACAGCACAGCATCCATCTCATGGCGCGCATTGCGCAGGGCATTTTCAATCAGATCGAGAGAAACGGTATCGAGCCGTTTGGACTCCCGGGCTGCCGTGCCGACCACGGCGGCGCCGCTGCGGTCCGTGCGCTCGGCGCTCGGGCGTTTGACCGGCGGCTCGCCGCGCGCCTCGACGGCGGCATCCCCGATCGGCTTGTCGCCGAACATCTTGGCACAGCCGCGCAGCGCGTCTTCGGTGGCGTGGCGCAGCGCCGCCCCTTCATCGCCATTCGCCCGTGCCGAGCCGAATTGCATCTTCGAATTGCCGTTGACGGTGAGCTTGCACAGCACGGTCACTTTGCCGCGCTCGGCCTTGTGCTCGACGATTTCCGATGACCATGCCGCGCCAAAGCGGTCGTTCAGCTCGGCATAGAGGTCGTCCGGATGGTCCACCGCCTCGGCGGCGAGGCTCGGGGAAGCAAGGTCCTCGGCCGTCGGCGGCCGATGATTTGCACCCAGCAGGCCCAATTCCTTGGTCTGCGCCGAGAAAACTTTATCGAACTGTTCTTTGTTGGCCTTGAGCAGATCGTCAAAGCTGACTTTGCTGCTCAGGGGGCTGAAATTCGGCATCGAGCGGGTTCTCCAAGCTCCTCTAGTGTATTTTGTCGGGTCTGATGAGGATATTCAAATACTCATCGACTTCGCCGGTATGGTTCGGATGGATTACGGTGGTTGCGTCCATCTGAACGATAATGGCCGGTCCGCGAACCCGATTGCCGGCCCGCAGCTTAGACCGGTCATAGACGTTTACCGAAGCGAAACTCCCGTCAAAATAAGCGCGGTGCTGTTCGGCGACCGCCGCAGCCGCATCCGGGCCTTCCTTGCCGAACTTCGGCAGACTGATCTTTTTCACCGTGCCGACGCCGACGGCGCGCAGATTGACGAGTTCGACCGGCTGATCGAGCTTAAAGCCGTAAATGCGTTCATGCGCCAGGCCGAAGCGCGCAGCAAGGTCGTCAAGTCCGCCGCTTCCAACCCGGTCGGGGTCGATTTCGAGGGAAAACTCGTAGCCTTGCCGGAAATAGCGGACGTCGGCTTCATAGCGAAGATGCTGGCTCGCTTCGTCGATACCTTCTTCGCGCAGCCAGGCACGGGCATCGCGTCCCAATTTGCTAAGGATGTCGCCGATCTGACTTGGATCGGTGTCGTCCATGGTGCGCACGAAGGTTTGCGCAAATTCGTTTTTGACGTCGGAATAGAGAAACCCGAGCGCCGAAAGCACGCCGGGCGTCGGTGGCACGATGACGGGATAGCAGCCGGCGAGCATCGCCATGGCGTTGCCGTGAAGCGGGCCTGCGCCACCGAACGGCACCAGCGCGAAGTCGCGCGGGTCGAGACCTTTCTGCACCGTGACCAGGCGAAGTGCGCCGAACATGTTCTCGTTGACGATGTCGAGGATGCCCTGCGCCGCCTGATACAAGTCGAGGCTAAGCGCGCGCGAGATTTTGCTAACCGCCTCCTCCGCCGCCTTGACGTCGAGGACCATTTTGCCGCCGAGAAGCTGCGGCGGTAACCGGCCCAGAACCAGATTTGCATCCGTCACGGTCGGGCGGTCGCCACCCTTGCCGTAACAGGCCGGGCCGGGTACGGCGCCGGCACTTTCCGGTCCGACGCGCAAGGCGCCGGTCATCGGCACGTGCGCGATGGAGCCCCCGCCAGCGCCGACGCTGTGCACGTCGACCGATGGCACCTTGATGGGATAGTAGCCGATCGCGGTTTGCCGCGAGATCGTGGGTTTGCCGTCCTGGATCAATGATACGTCGGTCGAGGTGCCGCCCATATCGAAGCCCAGCGCTTCCGGAAAGCCGGCCAGTGACGCCATGAACGCGGCGCCGGAGACGCCGCCGGCGGGGCCTGACAGCATGGTGTGAACCGGCGACTGACTGGCACGCTCAACGCTCATCAGCCCGCCGTCGGAGCGCACGATATTGACGCTGGGCTGGAATTGGACGCGGCTTAGCTTCTCCTCGAAGCCGCTGAGGTAGCGCCGCATGCTCGGGCGAACATAGGCGTTCATCACCGTGACCAAGGTGCGCTCATATTCGCGGAATTCCGGCAAAATCTCCGATGACAGGGACACGGTCATGTCTGGCGCCATCTCCTCGACGATCGCCTTCAGGCGCTGCTCATGCAGCGGATTGGCATAGGAATGCATCAAGGAGATGGTGACGGCTTCGGCGCCGAGTTCTATCAATTCCGCGATTGCTTTGCGGGCGGACGCCTCGTCCAGCGGCGTGATGATGTCGCCGCGAGCGCTCATGCGTTCGCGAATGCCGCGCGTCAGCTCGAGATCCGCCAGCGGATCCGGCTTCTGCATGATGATCCAGCCGGCAAGCGGGCCCGGCGTCTGCGAGCGCGCGAGATGCAGCACCTGCTCGAAGTTCTGGGTCACCAAGAGGCCTACCCTCGCGCCCTTCTCCTCCAGCACGATATTGGTCGACACGGTCGTGCCGTGCAGTAGTGCGGTAACGTCGGATGGCGTGACGCCGGTCTCTTCGATCAGCTGTTGAATGCCGTTGAGAATGCCTACCGACTGGTCGGCCGGCGTCGACGGCGTCTTCAAGAGGCGCATCGCGCCCGAGCGCTCGTCGAACAAAAGCAGGTCGGTGAACGTGCCGCCGACGTCAATTCCAAGCCGGCTACTCATAATAACCCCTTTGCGGCAAGCGCTTCAGGACAATTTGCTGCAAGACAATTTTGCAAAACGTCCGAGCCTATTTCCGTTACGGCTTGCCGTTGCCTGGCGTCTGCTCTTACTCAAGCGCGCAGGCGAGCATGTTTTCACGCCGTGTTTATAACAACAGTTCCCGGGGTACCGGCATAGTCCCGAAGCGACGAGGTATTGTCAACTGATCCTAATTGCAACGCATGGCAGCAACCATGAGCGACCTTGGTTGCGACTTGTGCGCGTGCGACTGGGCTTTTTTGACAACCGGCGCGAATGATTTACCATCAGACCATCACAGGGGATCGGGGTTTCGGACATGGCTGATGACACGAGCAAGCGGCAACAATTCTGGGCCGCGATCATCGCCGTCATCATCATTCTGATTTTTCTTTATTTCTACCGGCCGTTCGAGACCTATTTGCTGGCGCAAATCCCCTTTATCCATTTCAGCAATGTAGTGTTCTGGTTTGCGACGCTGGTCGGGATCCTGACCTACGCTTTGGCGCATTGGCAATCGTTTCGCGGCGAAATTTTTCGCAACGTCGCCGATTTGAACGCCGAAGCGCTGGTATTTGATACGCTGCAGGCGGCGGTCCTTGCGGCCGTCATCTTCTGCGCCGGCGGGACGCTGCAGGCCATCGAGATTTTGAGCGAATACTTCGTAGACCGCGGGCCAATTTTCGATGCGGCGTTCGGCCGAAAGGTGCTGGCCGTCATCTTGTTGGTGGTGTTGGCGGTGCTCTTCTATTTGTTGCACTTTGTCGTCGGCGCCTTGCGGACCGGCTGGCGGCCGCGAAGCGTACCGCCGCGCGCGCGCTGAACCCTTCCTCTGCCTACGCATGGGTTCGCGCGAAGCCAGCGGCGGTCAGGCCATCGAAGCTGCCGGCGCATTGACGATCTCATTGAAGATCGCAAGCGAGCGCTCGATGCGTGCGCGCTGCAGCCCGCGCACAATGAATATCAGGCGCGAGCGGTGGTCGGCATCGGGCCATTCGGGCAAATGACTCGGCGGATGCATCAGGTGCTGGACGCCGTTGACCAGCACCGGCGTCGGCATACCCGCGACGTTCAACAGCCCCTTGAGTCGCAGAATGTCAGAACCGTGGCGATGGAGCAGCATGCTCGCCCAGACGCCGAAAGAGGTCCAATCGAGCGGCCGGTCGCACACCACGGCGAAAGATTCAACGTGTGTGGTATGGGCGTGCGCATCTTGCGTTGTGTGGGGCTCGATCATCCAACGGCGAGCCTCGCGCTGTTTGCCCTCGCCGTCGTAGATGTCGTCGGTCAATAGGCCGTGGAAATCATCGCTGATGTCGGCGGATTCGACGATTTGCGCAGCCAGGTTGAGCCGCCGCACGCCACTCATCAACGCCGCCAGCGTCGGCGCGTCGCAAAGATCGCCTTTGGTCACCACCACCCGATCGGCCATCGATACCTGCTTGACCGCCTCGGCAAAGGTTGCGAGTTGGCCCGCCCCGTTGTTCGCAGCGATGGTGGTAACGATGCCGGAGAGGCGGAAATGATGCCGCAGCACGGCGTCCGACAGCAGCGTGTAGGCGATTGGCGCCGGGTCTGCGAGCCCCGAAGTCTCGATGACGACGCGGCGAAAATGCGGAATGGCGCCGCGCGTTCGCTGTGATAGCAATTCCCGCAGCGCTTGCTGCAGATCGCCGCGCACTGCGCAACAGACGCAACCGTTTTCGAGCAGCAGGACGCTTTCAGTGACGCCGCGCAGCAAGTGATGGTCGAGCCCGATCTCGCCGAATTCATTCACCAGCACGGCGACATCCGCCAATTTCGGCGAGCTTAGGAGTTGCCGCAGCAAGGTGGTCTTGCCGCTGCCAAGAAAGCCGGTGACGATGTTGATGGGGTTAAGTTCGCTGTAGTCGGCCATGATTGGCTTGCGCTCAGCCGCTGCGGCCACGAAGCGCGCCCAGGTAATCTTTATCGAGCGGATCGCACCGGCGGCCGCCGATCCGATCGACCGCGCTCCAGATCTCACCCACCGCGTTGACCATGGCGGTGCGGCCGGTGCGGCCGGTCAGGAGATATGTGTTGCCGGCCCAGTCTTTGACGCTAACGCCATAATATTTCAGCACCGCATTGAGCAACCGAGTCCGCTCCTGCCGCTCGCGCAGGCGCGTCTGCTTCTCGGCCCGGCTGGCGAACACCGCGGGCGCGCTTGCGCTGTCGCTCCATTCGCCGCTGCCGCCCAGAATACCGCACAGCGCGCACATTTTCGGTTCAGCGCGCCGGCGCCGCCTGTACTGTCACGCTATTACGCGGGTAGCGGCGCCGGAAATCGTCGGCAATTTCATCGAAGGTGCAAAACTTCACACCGGCGTGCTTGGAAAGATAGTCGTAGACCCGCTCCAGCATCAAAAGCACCTGCGGGCGGCCGGACACATCGGGGTGGATGGTCATCGCGAACACGGCGTAATCGTACTCGCGGTAGACCCAATCGAACTGGTCGCACCACAATTCTTCGATGTCGCGCGGCTTGATGAAGCCGTGGCTGTTAGGAGCGCTCTTGATGAACATCATCGGCGGTAGATCGTCGAGGTACCAGCTACCGGGAATATCGATGAGATCGGTTTCCTCGCCCCGAACCAGAGGCTTCATCCAGTCCCTAGGATGCTTGGAGTAGTCGATCAGCGTCCAGCTGTCCCCGACCCGCACGTAGAACGGGTGAAAGTCGTCGTTCATCAGGCTGTGGTCGTATTTAATGCCCTTTTTTAGCAAGAGCTCGTTGGTCACGGTCGAAAATTCCCACCACGGCGCTACGTATCCGCTCGGTCGCCGGCCGGCGAGCCGTTCGATCAGTTCGATGCATTTGTCCATGACCGCCTCTTCTTGCTCGGGGGTCATGGCGATGGGATTTTCGTGCGAATAGCCGTGCATGCCGATTTCGTGCCCGGCGTCGACCACCATCTTGCACTGCTCGGGAAATGTTTCGATCGAGTGGCCCGGGATGAACCAGCTGGTCGGTATACCGAGGCGGTCGAACAGCCTGACTAACCGAGGCACGCCGACTTCACCCGCAAACAGACCGCGGGAGATATCGCAAGGCGAATTCTCGCCGCCGTAGGAGCCGAGCCAGCCGGCGACCGCATCGACGTCAACCCCGATGGCGCAAAAAATCTCCTTTTTGCCGCTTCCTGACCGCGTCGTCGCGCGCGCGCTGCGCGCTACCTCCCCGCTTCCTGAAGTCACTAGGGAACGCGGCTGATAGCGCGATCCGGAAGCTGGGCTGTAACCGGCGCGAACTGTGTGGAGGGGCTGGCGGGGGCGAGTATCGTCGTTCATAGGCACACCACTGACGCGAGGTTTTGTTGATCGCTTGGAACAGTCCCACGTTGCTCGCATGCCGGCAAGTGCCAGCACGATCAAGCGTACCAGCCTTGATGAGAAACGCCGCCGTTGACAACGACGGACGGCCGACGCCATCCTGAACTGCCGGCGAACTTCCTGGAGGCTGACGATGAGCGACTGGCAGCGCGAAACGAAGGCGGATTATCTGCGCAAGGGCTTTGCCAATCGATCCGGCTATGGTCGCAGCCCCGCGCTCGTGATTGTCGATTTTATCAACGGCTTCACCGACCCCTCGACGCCGCTGGGCGGCGACTTTGCCTGGCAAATCAACGCGACGCGGCAGCTGCAGGACGCGTTCCGTCGCGGCAAGTTGCCGATTTTCTACACCACGGTGGCGTATGCCGAGGATCTTCATGACGCCGGCGTATTCGTGAAAAAAGTTCCCTCGCTTGCGATCCTGCAGCGCGGCTCGCCGCTGACCGAAGTCGATCCAAGAATTCAACCGATGCCCGGCGAAAAGGTTCTGACGAAGAAGTACGCAAGCGCCTTCTTTGGCACCGGCCTCGACATCGATTTGCGCCTGCTCGGCGTCGACACGGTAATCCTGGCCGGGTGCACCACCAGCGGCTGCATTCGTGCCTCCGCCATCGACGCCATGCAGTACGGCTATCTTACAATTGTCGTCCGCGAAGCAGTCGGTGACCGCGCTCCCGGTCCGCACGAAGCCAACCTCTTCGACATCGATGCGAAATACGGCGACGTGGTCGAGCTTGCCGATGCGCTCGATTACCTCCGCTCGTTCTCCGGCAGTGCCGATTTCGCCGCCCAAGCGCAGGACCAGTTCGACCGCTGGTGGCCGCGCGCGCAACGCGGTTGAGCACTGGCCATGGCGATGCCACCGCGTTTGGAATTGTCGTCGGTCTTCGACGACATGCTGACCAAGAGCAAAGACAGCTTCGCCGAGCTTTATCGTCGCGGCAGCACGCCGGGCGCCGGCACCATGGCGACGATGACGCCGGCAGTTCGTTCAGGTTCACCCGCGATCGAAATCGATCCGGCCTGCGAACCGGCGCGGGCTCTGAACGAACGTTTCGGCCACGATTGGCGCTATGAAATTACCGAGCAGCGACGTGATCGCGACGAGGCAATTGTCTTGTGCAAGCTCAGTTTCGGCAAGGAGGCGGCGGTTCGCGCCCAGTTCGGGCGGGCGAAAATCGGACAGAACGCGGTGATCGGCACCGGCGACGGCGTGCGTTTCAGCCTGGAGGCCGGCGGCGGAGCGCAAGACGAGCGCGAGGCGTTTCAACGCGCGGCACAAGCGGCGCTGATGAATTGCCTAGAGTTGATCTGATCCCGAAAATGGCTTGAAACGTTCAGTGCGCCGCGGTCGCGCCGCGGAAGCCTTGCCGGGACGCCTCGCTTTTCTCGGCATATTCGCCGCACCAATCGCCACCGAAGGTGATTGGCCAGGCGCCGACGCCGTTCTCTCGGCGGCTCGGTGGAAAGCGGCGACAATAGCCGACCGCCTGCGCCTGATCCGGTTCCGTGCCTTCTGTGGGCTGGTAGTTCCACCACCGACAACCGGAACATACGAATTTCGCGGCCGCTGTCATCGATCGTTACCTCTTCGCCGACTGCGCTCCAACGTCACAATCGCATTCAACCATTATTTGTTCGCTCGGCTCAACTCTACCAACAAATTTCGCTTTGGGTATCCGCCAAACGCGGCTTTAGGGTTGCGTGGACCGTGTGTTGCTGACAATGTTCGAAACTCGCTATAACGAGAGCGTTGTGCATCCGGGTTTGGCACGGCGGCGCTAGCACGATTTTGGGCAGTTCATGGCGCGCGTAGGTGTCGACGTCGGCGGAACCAATACCGACCTCGTGCTCGAGGCTGACCACGGCGTTTTCGTTCACAAGGTCGCGAGCACGCCGCACGATCAATCCGAGGGCGTTCTCAAAGGTCTGCGCGAGCTGTGCGAGATTGCCGGCGTTCGCCCGGACGATGTGTCGCTGATCGTACATGGCACGACGGTCGCGACCAACATCACCATCGAGCATAACGGCGCCGAAGTCGGCATGCTGACCTCGCGGAATTTCCGCGATATTTTGCACATCGGCCGCCACAAGCGGCCGTATAATTTCTCGTTGCATTTCGAGGTGCCGTGGCAGCAACGGGCGCTCGTAAAACGGCGCAACCGCATCGCCGTTACCGAGCGTATTCTGCCGCCGGACGGCAAGGTCGACACCCCGCTCGCCGAGAAAGAGGTCGCCGAGGCGGTCCGACTCTTCAAACGCCGCGGCATAAAATCGGTCGTCATCGGCTTTCTATTTTCATTTCTTAACGACGCCCACGAGCGGCGTGCCGCTGAAATCGTCCGCGGCGAAATGCCCGAGGCGTATGTCTGCACGTCGTCGGAAGTCGCCAACGTGATCCGCGAATACGAGCGGTTTTCGACCGCGGCCATGAATGCTTTCGTCGGACCCAAGACGTCGCTCTATCTGAACAATCTGCAGGACAAGCTCAGCCAAAGCGGCTTTCGCGCCAATCTGCGCGTCATTCAATCGAACGGCGGCATAGCAACGGTGGAGACCTGCTCGCAAAAGGCGGTCGGCATCCTGATGTCGGGTCCTGCCGGCGGCGTCATCGGCGGGCGTGCCGAGGGCATGCTGTGCGGGCGTTCCAATCTCATTACCGTCGATATTGGCGGCACGTCGGCGGACATCAGCACGATCCCCGACGGCCGTATCAAGATTATGAACGCGCGCGATTCTTACGTGAACGGTCATCCGATCCTGGTGCCGATGGTCGACCTTGTCTCGATTGGCGCCGGCGGCGGCTCGATCGCTTACCTCGACAGCGCCGGCGGCTTTCATGTCGGGCCGCGTTCGGCCGGCGCCGAACCGGGGCCGGCTTGCTACGGCCGCGGCGGCGAGGAGCCGACGGTGACCGATGCGCAAGTCGTGCTCGGGCGGCTCGATGCCGACAAGATGCTGGGCGGCGATCTGCCACTCGATCCGGACCTGGCGCACAAGGCGGTGGAGACCAAGGTGGCGAGGCCGCTCGGCCTCTCGATCAAGGATGCGGCGCTGGGTATCATCAAAGTCATCAATTCGAACATGGCGCTTGCGATCCGCTCCAACTCGGTCGCGCGCGGCATCGACCCGCGTGAGTTTGCGCTGGTGCCGTTCGGCGGCGCCGGTCCGCTGCACGGCGTCGCACTGGCGGAGGCCGTTGCGGCCAAGGAAATCATCGTCCCGGTGGCGCCGGGCATAACCGCGGCGATGGGGCTGTTGCAGACCGATATGCAATACGAGCACGCTCGCTCGCTGATCGTCTCGCTCAAGCATGCCGACGATAGCGATATCGCCCGTCTCAACGGCGTGATCGACGAATTGGTCGAGCGCTGCCGGCGCGATCTTGAGAAGGACGGTGTAGGGCCGGAACGGCAGAAGTTTCAGAAGCTTGCCGAGTGCCGCTATCACGGCCAGGGCTTTGAACTGCGAGCGCAGCTGCCGGCCGGCAAAGTAACGGCGGCCAATCTGAACGAAGTGGTCGCCGCTTTCCATCAGCAGCACCGGCTCGATTACGGCTACCACTTCGACGACGGCGAGGTCGAGGTGATAACGGTCCGCGTGATCGGGCGCGAGGATGTGGTGCCGCTCAAAGTGGCGCGGATCGAAAAAGCCAACGGGCACGCCGTTGCGGATGCAGTGCTCTACCGGCGCCCCACAACTTTCGATGACGGCGAGACCCTAGGCACGCCGCGATACGACCGCGGCCGTCTGAAAGCCGGCCAAACGGTTTCTGGACCAGCGATCCTCCTCCAGCACAATTCGACGACCCTGCTGCCGCCCGGCTACCTCGCCGAGGTGGCGGAATTCGGCAACCTGCACATTCGCCGCGGCTAAAACAACATGGCTGGTCAATCCATCGATCCGATCACCTTGCAAGTCATCAACGGCGCATTGCAAACGATCGCCGAAGAAATGGGGCATGTGCTCTATCGCATGTCGTTTTCGTCGATCATCCGCGAGTCGCAGGACCTCGGCGCCGGACTCTTCGACACTGATTTCAACACGCTGTGCGAATCGGAATCGACCCCGCTCCATATCGGCTCGCTGCCGGGCTACCTCGCCGGCATTGCCGAGACGCTGCAGGACGGGGAATGGCATGACGGGGACGTCGTCATCCACAATCATCCCTATCACGGATCGAGCCATTCGCCGGATATCGCGGTGGTCGTCCCAGTGTTCCACGACGGGGCTCTGGTCGGCTATTCGGCCAACACCGCGCACCATCTCGACATCGGCGCCGCGACGCCGGGCCTGATCATCGATATCCCCGACGTGTTTGCCGAAGGCATGTTGTTCGCCGGCACAAAGCTTTACGAACGCGGCAAGCGCAACGAAGCCGTATGGGAGTTCATCCGCCGCAACAGCCGCGCCGCGCGGCAATTGCAGGACGATCTCGACGCCCAGATCGCGTCGGCGCGCCTCGGCGCCCGGCGCTTCGGCGAGCTGATGGACCGCTATGGCCGGCAGCTCGTCCTCGATGCGACCACGCAATTGATGGATTACACCGAGCGCGTGCTGCGTCAGCGCATTGCGGCCATCCCCGACGGCGAATACCGCGCCGAGGGTTTCCTCGACGATGACGGCAAAAACCGCGATGTGCTGCTGCCGATCAAGGTCTGTGTTCGGGTTCAAGGCGATGGCATCGAAATCGACCTGACCGGCTCGTCAAAGCAAGTCGAGACCGCCTTCAATGTGCCGTTCGAGGGCTCGACCAAGGTAGCGTGCTTCTGCGCCATCCGTTCGCTGCTGTTGGACGCGGTGACCTCGGATGTGAAAGTTCCCTCCAACCAGGGATCGTTCCGGCCGGTGAAGGTAACCGCGCCGAAGGGTTCGATCTACAATCCGATCTATCCGGCCTCCGCCGAAGCGCGCTTTGCGCAGTGCAACCGCGTCATCGACCTGATCTACAAGGCTCTAGCGCCGGTGTTGCCGAACCAAATCATCGCCGGCAGCTCGGCGAGCCTTTCGTTTTGTTCCTATGCCGGCATTCGGCCGTCCGGCGATTACTGGGTGTTCCTCGAAGTCAACGAAGGATCCTACGGCGGCCGTCCGCTTTCCGACGGTCCGGACTGCATCGACAACCTGATGGCCAATACGCGCAACAATCCGATCGAAGACCTCGCCATGCATTTGCCGATGATCTGCGACCGTTACGAGTTGCGCGACGACGTCATGCCCGGCGCCGGGCATTTCCGCGGCGGCATCGGCGTGGTCAAGGCGCAGCGCGTTTTGACCGATGCGTTCATCACCCACGAGAATGAGCGCCATTACGATGTGCCGTGGGGCATTTTCGGCGGCGGTCCCGGGCAGGTCGGCAAGGTCGACATTTACAATGTGGCGCGATCGAACGACGTCAAGCACATGCCGGCCAAATTCTCGGGTCTGCGCGTGGCGGCGGGTGACGTGCATGTGTTCTACGGCCCTTGCGGCGGGGGCTATGGCGACCCGCTGGAGCGGTCGGCGGCCAAAGTCCTCGATGACGTTCTCGACGGCTTTTGCACGATCGAGCATGCCCGCAATGCCTACGGCGTCATCCTCGATCCTGTCGCCGAGACGGTAGACGAAGCGGCAACCCACGCGCTCCGGGCGCGCCTGCGATCGTCACCGCAAGGCGGGATGATTGCCGCAAACACACAACCCACGGCAGCGGCGCCGACTCCGAGCGCCCGCCCGACGCGTCCGGCAGCGTCCCAGATCCGGCAAACGGGGAATGGCTCAACCGGGCCGATAGCTGCCACGCCCCGGCCGGCGGCGGCTGTTGGGAATGGTAAATCGCTTTCCGAAGCACTGCGTCGTTTGCGCCGAGCGCATGGCAGCGCCTGGAGTTTTGAGATCGTTCGCCACGCCGCCTATGGCAGCAAAATTGAGGTCGTCGGCCAGTTGCGCGTCAACGGCACGAGCGTGCGCGAGGCTGCAATTGCGGCAACCGCGCCCGGCCATTCGCTCGGCGAGATGCTGCAGCGGGCCGCGGACGATAGCCTCAATAAATGCATTGCCAAGCTCATGGGCAACGACCGTTAGCTCCCATGGAACAGCGCGCCACAATTTTTGTCGAGGTGATGGTGGTCATCGCCATCATCGGCATCTTGGCGTTCCTGATCGGGTTATTGGTGCGCGCGCCGCAGGGAAGCAAGGCCGCCGCCGGAGCAGGCGTTGAGACGGAATCGTCACCGCGATGGTTCGAATTCACGCTGGCGCTCATTCTCCTCGCCGCGATCGCGGCGTTCCTGATCTGGCTCATTTCCAGCGGTACGCAGTGGATGTGGGGCGAGACTATCGAAGATTGGCGCGCCGACACCCGCGCAACGGTGTTCGCCGGTGTCATGATTGGTCTTGCCGCGATTGGCCTCATTGCCAGCCTCGCTTATGCGCTGACCCGATTGCCGTCTGCCACGGCAACGCCGCGGCGTTCGATACACGCGGCGCCGGGCGACGTCGCTTCACCTGCAGCCGCTCCGGCTCGATCCGGCTCGCCGCTCGGTGTCCTCGGTCTGCTCGCCGTCGTGATCGCGGCGGTGCTGCTGTGCTGGATCGGCCTGCCGGCGGCGGCGCAATACAGCCTCCTCGCCAATCTGATTTATCCGGCAAGCCTTGGCGTCGCGCTGGTGCTGCTGTTCGACAAGGCGACCCGCACCTGGGGCAGCAAGCGCGGCGTAGAGTCGGCGCGCGAATGGCTGCTGTGCGATCTGCTGGTGTTCCTGTTGATCCTGGCGTTTTTGAATTTGCACAATATCGCCAAGCCGGACGGTTACGCCGGCAGCTTCTGGGATCTGCTCAACATCGTTGTTTTCTTCATCGGCCTTTGGACCCTGGACCGCAGCGCGGCGCGTGGTCGTTTCCTGGTCGGCTACGGCTCTCTCGTCGTGCTGCCGTTATTGCTTCTGATCTGGCAGTCGGTGCAGGGCGTGCCGGCGCCGGCGTCATGGTGGGCTTCGGTCTGGCCTTTCCTGATTTTGTCTGCGGTATTCTTCGTTCTCGAGGCGGTCACGCTGGTTGCATCGAGCGAAGAACAGCAAACTCTACCGGCGATCAAGGACGCGTTGTTTGTCGTGCTCTACGGGGTTCTGCTGATTGTGGCGGCGAAATCGGCATGAGGCGAACGACGCGGCAGCATCGTTGCCGTTGCGCTTTGTGGCGAGTTCCAGTTAACTTCGACGCAGCGGTGACTGGGCGTCGGTAAGAATCGAGGGGCTTGAGCAAATGTCGGGTTGGCGGCTGTTTTGGGCGCTGGTGGGCTATGTAGCCTTCATTGTCGTTCTGATCTTTCTCTATTTCTACAAGCCGTTCGAAGATTTTTTTACCCTGGTCGTCAACGGCCTCAGCTACGACAATGCGATGTTCTGGGTGGTTCTGATCACCGCAATCATCGGCTTCTGTAGCTATCATTGGCGTGCTTATAGGCTCTACATCGTGCAACGGCAGAGCATCGACGGCATGGTGCTGGCATCGCTGCGCGGCTCGGCCTTTGTCGCGGTGTTATTCTGCGCCGGCGCCACGGCGCAGTCGCTGCTTATCTTGTGCGCCTATCTGCTGCAGGACCGCTTTACGCTGGGCACCGAATTTGCCGAACGGCTGGGCGCTGTGATCGCGATGTTGATCCTCACCGTGATCTTTTGCCTGATATTCTGGCTGCTCAAGCTGGTCCGTTCTTCGGCGGCTGTCGCCTAGCGGGCGCGCCGGTACAGGATGGTATAGATCACGACGAATAATCCGATCATCAGCAGCGAGAAGATCGTCGAGGCGGTGCCGAGCGCGAAAATGGTCGGCTGCACGCGTTGCGTCATTGCCGCGTTGATGTCGAGCGGCAGGGTGTTGTGCGCGCCGGCAAGCAACGTGGTACGGGCGAACTCGTCGTAGGACAGCGTAAAGCCGAACAGACCGGCGGCGACGATGCCGGGGGTGATCAGCGGCAGCGTTATTTCCTTAAATACCGTCCATTCGTCGGCGCCCATGTCGCGCGCCGCCTCCTCAAGCCGAGCGTCGAAGCGGTTGAACACCGCCATCATGACGAGAAAGCCGAACGGCAGCGTCCAGACTACGTGGACGCCGAGGGCGGAATACCACCACTCCGGCGGAATGCCGATTTCCCGCAGCAGCGTCGCCAGTCCCAGGCTGAGCAGCACACCGGGCACCATCAAACCGGACATCACCGCGTAAAACAATATTCCCGAGCCGCGAAACCGTTTGCGAAACGCCATCGCCAACATGGTCGAAAACACCGCGGTGATCACCATGACGATGACGGCGAGGATGAGCGAGCGCACCATCGAGCTCTTGATATCGCCGACCGCCGACGGTCCGGTAAGCTTCTCCCACCAGTAAAAACTTAAACCGCGCATCGGAAAAGTAACGCCGCCGCGCGGTCCCTGGAACGACAGCGTAAACATCGCAAACATCGGGCCGTAAACGAAGATCAGGAAGATGGCGTAATAGACGCTGAAGCCGGCCTTGATGCGGGCTTTACGGCGGACTTCCGGCGTCGAGCGCGCCATCCCTTAGAGCTCCTTGCGGATGTCGACCACCCGCAAGATGATGACGACGCCGATCATCATCGCCAGCATCAACATGAAGGCGTTGACGGCGGCAAACGGGTAATTGGCGATCGCATAGTAGCTCAGGATCACGGTGCCGGTGGTCGAAGTCTTGCCGCCATATACGACGACGGCGGTGGCGAATTCGCCCATCAACATCACAAAAATGAAGATCATGCCGATGGCGATACCCGGCAGCGACAGCGGAAAGATGATCTCACGGAAGATTTGGAACGGCGTCGCGCCCATATCGCGCGCGGCCTCCAACAGGTTGCGATCGATCTTGGCCAGCGAGAAAAAGATCGGCCCGACCGCAAGCACCACGTAGAGCTGCACCAGCGCCATCGTGTAGCTGAATTCGGAATAGAGAAAAAAGCTGACCGGCTCCTCGATCAAGCCCATATCAAGCAAAAACTCGTTGATCAGCCCGTGGCGGCCGAGCATTGGCAGCCAGGCGACGGCGCGAATGAGATAACTGGTCCAAAACGGCACCATGACGAGAAGGAACAGGGCAAGCTGCCACTTGAAGTCCTCGACCTGCATCGAAAGGAAATACGCCATCGGATAGGCGAGGATCAGACAAATGACCATCACCGTGAAGGTAAAGCGAAAGGTCGTCCACAGCGTGCGGATGAAAACCGAGGGCGTCAAAAAATCGTTGCTATGGGAATCGAAAAAACCTTCGGTAACAAAGAAAGCCCGATAATTGTCGAGCGTGAAGCCCGGGACCATGCTGTGCCCGGTCGTTTTCCAGAAACTGAAGATGAAGATCGAAACCAGCGGCAGAAACAAAAAGACGATGAGCCAGAGCGTCGCCGGTGCAATCAATATCGGCACCGGAAATCCCGGTTCGCGGCTATATTTGCGCTGCGCCGCCGCTGCGCCGCCGACGCCCGCGGGCGCGCCGCCGATCAGCCCGCGCGGAGCCGCATCCACAACCCTTGCGTAGCTTTCAATCGTCGTCATCTGCACTCATAACATACAAAATGCCGCCGGCTTTCAAGGCCGGCGGCACCATTGCGTTGGATCATTTGCAGACGAATGTCGCCATTAGGCGGTGAGGAATTCGGTCCACCGTTTAACCAGGTAATCGTTCTCCTGCATGATCGAATTCCAGACGTTGATCTTCGAATAGCGGTTCCAGTATGAACCGCCCGAACGAACGTCGCCCTTCTTGATGATTACGGTGCCGAACGGATCGCTGAGATCCATCGCCGCCGGCTTGCCCATGTACCAATAGTCCCACTCTTCCGGCTTGAGGTACTTCTTCGCGTTATCAGGGACAGAGTGGTAATAGCCTTGGCGTGCGACGAAGGCACCCGGCCAGCCCTCGAGCCACCAATTGATGTACTCATAGGCCTGGTCGAGCTGCTTGCCTTTGACCTTGGCGGAAATGGCGAGACCGCCGTGCCAGCCCCGCATGCCCTCTTTCGGGAAGGCGTAAACGCAGGGCACGCCTTCGGCCTGGATTGCCGCCACCGCCGGCGACCACATGCTTTCGAGCGCGACTTCGCCGTTGACCATCAAGTTGACCGACTGGCCGAAGTTTTCCCAGAAGGCGCGGAAGTGCCCGGCTTTCTTCAGCGGGATGAGGTAATCGATCAGGAAGTCGATCTCCGGCTTGGTCATGTTGCCTTTGTCGACGAACTTCTTCAGCCCGAGCGCTTCGATCGCCAAAGCCGCATCCATGACGCCGATCTGCGGCACGTTGAGCAGCGCAACCTTGCCCTTGAAGTCCTTGTTGAGCAATTCGCCCCAGCTTTCGATCGCGCGGCCGGTGGCCTTGGGGTTGTATCCCATCGAGTCCGCGTTGTGCCATGCCGGACACATGATGATGTATTGCGACGGTCCCTTGACGATGTTGCCGTCAGCGTCGCACCACATCAGCTTGAAGGGTGCGTCGCCCTGCCCTTCGCTCGATTCCGGCGTCAGCTTGCCGGTCTTGGTGAGATTGGTGACTTTGTCCCAGTCTTTCAGTTTCTTGGTATCGAGGGGCTGCCAGACTTTGGCCGGCGCCATCACGCGCATGTCGTTGTAATAGCCTTCGGCGATTTCATACTGATCGTTCTGGTTCAGCATCTTGCCGAACATTTCGCCGTAGCCCATCGCCTGCCCAGCAACGGGGAAGCCGAGATCCTTGGTTGCTTTGTCTTGAATCTCGTTGATCTCGCTGACGCCGAGACCGATGCTACGCACGCCATCGGCGGCTTCCGCTATGCGCAGGAAGCTCAAACCCGTCGCGGCGCTTGCCGCAACGCCAGCCGCCGTGGTTTTCAGAAAAGAGCGACGCGAGAACCTACCTTGCACAAACATTCCGGGGCTATCGTACGCCATGCCCGCCTCCTTTGGTTCGAAGAAGCCAATTAGCGCTTTTGTGTATTGAAGCCCGGGGCGGCGATTTAGTGAAAGCTCTTGTGCGCCGCTTCAATTTGCGAATGATACATCAGAACCGGGGTGAGTCAAACGCGCGGGGAGCGTGAATGAGCGTATTAATCAAAAACGGCCGCATCGTCACCGCGGTCGACGACTATCACGCCGACGTCTTCGTCAACGGCTCAACCGTCGCCCTCATCGGCAAGGACCTGGTGATCGACGCCGACAGGAAAATCGACGCCGCGGGCAAGCTGGTGATACCGGGCGGCGTCGATCCGCATACGCACCTTGAGTTGCCGTTCGGCGGTACGACCACGTCCGATACGTTCGAAACCGGCACCCGCGCCGCCGCCTACGGCGGCACCACCTGCATTATCGACTTCGCCGTGCAGACGCGCGGCAACTCGACCCTCAAGGCGCTGGACCAGTGGCACGCCAAGGCCGCCGGACAAACCGCCATCGACTATGCGTTCCACATGATCGTCACCGACATGCCGCACGAGCGCATCGGTGAGATGCGCAGCCTCGCCGACGCCGGCATCACCAGCTACAAGCTGTTCATGGCCTATCCGGGCGTGATGCTGTCGGACGATGGCACGATTTTCCGCGCCATGCGCAAGGCCGGCGAGGACGGGACGCTGGTCTGCATGCATGCCGAGAACGGCATCGTCATCGACGAGCTCGTCAAGATTGCGCTCTCGGAAAAAAAGGTCGAGCCGAAATTTCACGCCATGACGCGACCGACCCGGCTGGAGGCCGAAGGCGTGCATCGCGCGCTGGCGATCGCCGAGGTGGCGCGGGCGCCGGTCTATATCGTTCACCTGAGCAGCTACGATGCGTTGCACGAATTGCGGCTAGCGCAAGCGCGCGGCGTCATGGCGCATGCCGAGACTTGTCCGCAATATCTGTTGCTCGACGTCGAACGTTACGAGGAGACTGGATTCAACGGCGCCAAATACGTGCTCACGCCGCCGTTGCGCGAGAAGTGGAATCACGACGAGCTTTGGGGTGGCTTGCGCGCACATGCCCTCGATGTCATCTCGACAGATCATTGTCCGTTCTGCCTCAAGGAGCAGAAGGAACTCGGCAAGAACGACTTCAGCAAGATTCCCAACGGCGGTCCGGGCATCGAGAACCGCTTGAGCTTGATCTACCACTACGGGGTCGGCGGCGGCCATATCTCGCTCAACCGATTTGTCGAACTCACCTCGACTGCACCCGCCAAGATTTTTGGACTGTTTCCCAAAAAAGGTACGATTGCGGTCGGCAGCGACGCCGACATCGTGATTTTCGATCCCGCGCGGGAGGAGACCATCAGCGTTTCCAACACGCACACCCATCACATGAACATCGACTACAGCGCCTACGAAGGATTCAAGGTCAAGGGCTACACCGAGACCGTGCTGTCACGTGGCAAGGTGATCGTCGAGAGAGGCGACTATGTCGGGCGGGCTGGCGACGGCACGTTTGTCAAACGGGGCGCCTATGGCGGGCAATACGCCAACACCCACGCCAATATGGCGCGCGATGTGCTTGCGCCGCGCCGGAGTCTCGGATCGCCGGGCGGCCGCATATCTTAAAGACGCTAAAGCGGCGGCGCCGGCGCGGGACCTCCGGAAGCGGATTCGTAAGCGGCGCCGACGCGAAACAGCAGGTCCTCCCGGAATGGCCATGCGACCAATTGCATGGCTTGCGGCAATCCGTTCCCTGTGAATCCGATGGGCACTGACAAGCCCGGCAAGCCGAAATAATTAAACGGCCGGGTGTTCGCTACGATCTGTCCGAGCACTTGCGCCATCGCGGTCGAGCCGCCGACGTCCGTCTCCGCCGCCGTCGGGACCGGACGCTTGAGCACCGGCACGTGCAGCAGGTCGCATCGGGAGAAGGTCTCGCGCAGCAGATCGTCGAGCAGGCGCGCTCTGACGCGCGCCGCGTCGATGTAGAGCGTGGCCGATACACCCAAGCCGACGAGCAAGCGGGCCCGCGTCTGCGGCACGTAATCTTGTGGGCGCTCGCGCAGCCAAGGCAGGTGCAAGGCGGCCGCCTCCGGCCAAAGCAATGCGTTCGACAGTTCGTTGACGGCGCCGTGATCGGCCACCGGTACGTCGACGATCTTCGCGCCGCGTGCCTCCAGGACCGCCCGGCTTGCCGCAAGCAAATCCGCCACCTCACGATCGATGTCGTCGTAATAATACCGGTTCGGAATACCTATCGTTACTCCGGACAACCCGCCTGGGCGTGCCGCGTCCTCGAGGTCGAGCTCGTAATTGGGAACCGGGCGACGGCTCGACATTCCATCCTGTGCATCGGGTCCCGCGATGATCGACAACAGGCGCGCACAGTCGCCGACACTGCGCGCTAAAACGCCGATGCAATCGAGGGACTGCGACAGCGGCATTGTACCGTAGCGGCTGACCCGGCCGAGCGTCGGCTTGATGCCGACCACTCCGCATGCGGCCGCTGGCAAGCGCACCGAGCCGCCGGTGTCGGAGCCCAGCGCACCGAATGCAAGACGGGCCGCGACCGCGGCGCCCGATCCCGATGACGAACCGCCGGTGATGTAATCCGGATTCCAGGGGTTTCGGCAGCGCCCGAAGTGAATGTTGTGGCCAGTCGGACCGGCCGCGAATTCCGCCATGTTGAGGCGGCCCAGACCGATAGCACCCGCCCGATCGAACTTGGCAAGCACAGTAGCGGTGTGATCGGGGACGAAGTCGGCGCGGATTTTCGATCCGCAAGTGCAGACCTCGCCCGCGCGATAAAACATATCCTTGTGCGCGAGCGGCACGCCATGCAGCGGACCGAGCGCGCGGCCGGCTTTGACGGCATCGTCGGCAGCCCGCGCCTGGGCCCGCGCCGTTTCCGCGGTAACGCGGATGAACGCGTTCAACGTCGGTTGCAAGCGCTGGATGCGGTCGAGGCAGGCCTCGACCAGCGCTTCGGAGCGCAGTTGTTCCCGCGCAATCGCGGTGGCCGCTTCGCGCAGCGTCAGCGTGGCGGGATCCGTCATGCCTCGGCTCCGGTGCCGCCATCGTTTTCAAGGAGCCGGCCGAACCGTTCCGCCGTATCGTCGAATGCCTGCGGTTCGAGCAGACTTGCAGTCGCAGCGTGAATGCGCGTCAGTGCGCGTAGCGCCGCCTCGGCGTCGTCCGGGGTCGCGTTCACGCCGTTCGCTGCAAGGATTTCTACTAAAGCTTGCTTATCAATCCCGCCCCGTCCGCCCGCGCTCATTCAACAACTCCGCTCCAAGGAACTGTACACATTTTCCGTTGCGTAGCACACTCGATGCCGATTTACGTCTTGGCGCGCATGCGCTGCAACACATTTGGAGTGCGTGGAAATGATTGAACGAAAGCGACCTGACCTACGCGCCAGGCTTGCACAAAAACAATTACTGGTCGCGCCCGGTGTGTTCGATGGAATTTCCGCGAGGATCGCCGATCAGATGCGCTTTGAAGCGCTATACATGACCGGTTACGGCACGGTGGCTTCCCATTTGGGATTGCCTGACGCCGGCATTGCCACATTCACGGATATGGTCGGGCGCGTCGCGGTCATCGCCAATATTACCACTACACCGCTGATAGCCGACGGCGACACCGGTTATGGCGGCCTTCTCAATGTCCAGCAAACCGTGCGCGGCTATGAGGCTGCGGGCGCGATCGCGATCCAAATCGAAGACCAGGAGTTTCCGAAAAAGTGCGGCCACATGCTGGGCCGCAGGGTGGTGCCGATTGAAGACATGGTCGACAAGATCAGGGTTGCCGCGGCCAGCCGCGACGACAACAATTTCCTTATCATCGCCCGTACCGACGCACGCACCACACTTGGATTGGACGAAGCGCTACGCCGCGCGGAAGCCTACGCCCAGGCCGGCGCCGACGTTTTATTCGTCGAAAGCCCCGAAAGCGTCGAAGAGATGCGAACCATCGGTAGCAGTTTCGATCTGCCACTAGTCGCAAACATGGTCGAGGGTGGGCGGACCCCACTCCTCGACCGCAAAACGCTTGAGGAAATCGGCTATTCGATCGCGATCTTCCCAAGTTTCGGCTTTCTTGCGGCAGGCGAGGCGCTGCGCAGCGCATACGCTCGTCTGCACGAACGTGGCTCGAGCGCCGGCGCTAACGTTCCGATCTACAAATTCGCCGAGTTCAGCCAGCTGATGGGTTTCGACGAGATCGCCGAATTCGACAAAACCTATCGTCGATAGCCGAGTGTCAGGCGGGAATGAGCCGAAAACGCTCCCACCGGGTTGGCGATCGCTTGAGCACGTCCGTCCAGCCGCCGCTCTTGTTTTCGTGCGGAAGGATGGAGCGTCCGGCAAATGCGAATTCGGCCTCGGTCGGCGCAAGGGGAAATGGCGACAGCGCGTAAACCCCTTTTTGCACCGGCCGGATTGAGACCGCGAGGTCTTCGTCGGCGTTTCGCGGCACGTGTTCGAACGTCTGCTCGCCGCGCTCGCTTGGATGGATACGATTGAAATAGAGCGCGAGGGTATCGATGAATTGCAGCTGCTTGTAGTTTTGCAGCAGTTTTTTTTCGTCAAGCCGCTCGGCTGTGGAGGGGTCTTTGGCCACTTTTTCCTTCAACCGCTGCTGCCGCTCCAGCTCGCTCGCGAGCATGCGATCGGCGATCGGCCGGTCCTCCGGGGGTATCCTGTCGATGAGCACGAGGTTGGAGAGCCCATAGCGACCGTTGTACAGCCCCCAGCTGTGCATGCTGGACACCAAGCCGCAGAACGGGTGTTGCCGTTCGTTGAAATCGGGCGATAGCCTGCTCGTCACCGTAATATATTCGGCAGGAGTGTCGACGAGGTTGTACGGAAGGCCGGTTTGTGGGTCAGTGACCGGATCGCGATCGAATTCAGTCCACCCGGCGTCGTGGTGCGCGATGACATGGACCATCAAATCGAGCGGCGACAACGGCTCGAAGATGTCATTGCCGAATGCCCGCGCAAATTGACCGCAAAGCGCCGTATGCTCGTACATCATCACGGCCAATCGCGGCGCGCCTGCCGGGGCTGTCTGGAGGATCATGGCCTCACCGCTCTTCCTTTTCTTACAATATAACGAATTTCCCGCCCGCATTCACTATGCGTCGCGTCGGCGATAGGATGGAGGGCGAAACAACCTGCATGGCGACGACGAATGAGTAATGCTCAGGATGCTTACAAGGACATCGGTTTCGAGGCCACTCGGATCGGATATGGCCGGCGCGCCGGCGTGGTGGTTGTCGACTTTCAAAAAGGCTTTACGGACGCACGCTTTCCGCTCGGAGGGCGACCGATGGTGGACCGGGCGGTGAAGAACACGGCCAAGCTCCTGTCGGCAGCGCGCAAAGCCCGATTGCCTGTCGCCTGCTGCTATATCGCCTACTCAAGCGAGCGCGATGCGCCACTGTGGAAGATCCCCGCGGTGGTAAACGATTTCCACCATGGCCATCCTTCGACCGAACTCGACGAGCGCATCTACGACCGCGCCTACGACGTGGTCGTGTGCAAGACGGCGCCGTCGATTTTCTTCAACACGCCGGTGGCGTCCTATTTCATCAAGGAGGGCGTCGATACCGTGATCGTCACCGGATGCAACACATCGGGTTGTGTGCGGGCGAGCATCAATGACGCGTTTTCCTACGGCTTCCGCGTCATCGTTCCGGAGCCATGCTGCGGCGATGTCGAGGAAGGTCCGCATCACGACAATCTGCGCGACGTGCAGCGCCGCTATGCCGACGTGGTCGACTTGGACGAAGTCCTTGCCTATATCGAGACGTCGGGTCTGAGGAACGACTGAGTTTCGGTGGCAATGAGGAATTTCGTCGCCGACCCGGGATCGATTGCAGAGATTGGGCTCGCCATCCAGGAGCGGCGGGCCGATCCGGCAGCGGTGGTCGAAAGATGCTTGCAGAGAATCGATGCGGTCGAGGACCAGGTGCGCGGTTGGTGCCTGCTCGACCGGGAAGGTGCACTTAATCGGGCCTGGGCGTTGCGGCAGGAAGCGGAGGACGGCCGCTCACGCGGCCTGCTGCACGGCATTCCAGTCGCCATCAAGGACGTGATCGATGTTGCCGGGTTCCCAACCAAGGCTGGGAGTGCAATTCGGGCAAAAATCGCTCCCGCCACCATTGACGCACAGGTCGTCACGCGGTTGCGCGCGGCCGGCGCAATAATTTTGGGCAAGGCGCATACCACCGAGTTCGCCTATTTCGACGGTCCGCCGCCAACTCGCAATCCGCATCACCTCGACCACACCCCCGGGGGATCGAGTGCCGGTCCGGCGGCGGTCGTTGCGGCTGGCATGGTGCCGCTCAGCCTCGGGACTCAGACCGCCGGTTCCGTGAGCCGGCCGGCGGCTTACTGCGGGATCGCCGCGTTCAAGCCGAGCACCCGGGCGTGGTCGAGTGCGGGCGTGGTTCCGTTCGCACCAAGCTTCGATACCGTCGGCGTGTTCGGTTATCGGCTCGACGACGCGCTGGCGGCGGCAAGGGTTCTGATGCCGGCATATCTGCGGCGGTCTAATCCTCCGTCTTCGCCGCTCTCACTTGCCGTGGTCGAGGACCCGGTACTGTCAGCGGCCAGCGCCGAGGTTTCGGCCAGCGTTAGCCGCGCCGCCGACCGGCTCGCCGACGCCGGCTTTCGCGTCGACCGCTTTGTATCGCCAGTGCCGTTCGATGAAGTCGGCGCCTGGCATAAGACGATCATTGAATACGAGGTTGCACACGCCCACGCCCACCTCGATCAAGTCGATCAAGTCAGCGTCGGACTGCGGGACGCTGTAGCTCGCGGGAAGGCGACCAGCGACTTTGCTTACTACGATGCCTGCCGCGCGCTGGAAGAGGCGAGCGAGCGGTTCTGGGCGGCGGCGCGGTTCGATGCTTTGATCTTTCCGGCCGCGCCCGATATTGCGCCTAAAGGCGTGAAGACCGGCGATCCCCGATTCATCGTGCCGTTTACGACTTTCGGCGGGCCAATCGCATCGATCCCCATCGGCCTTGGCGCGAGCAAGCTTCCGCTCGGGCTGATGCTGATCGGCGCTCCGGGGATGGACGCAACGATGTTCGACATTGCACCGCGGATCGCGCAATACATCGAACTGCCGAGGTGACGGTGCAGCGCTCTACCGGTGTCGATATTTTCGTCTTGATTTGGTGGGTCCGCGTATAAAGGATTAAAGGCGGTGGTAGTTGCTTCTCAAGGTGCCCTTGACATGTCGTTTCGGATTTCGGTCGACACCGGCGGCACCTTCACTGATGTGGTCATTGCCGACGCAACCGGCATCCGGGCAATAGGCAAAGCGCTAACGACGCCCAGTCGAATTTTCGACGGCATGCGCGCGGCAATTGAGGTCGCAGCTGAAGAGATCGGCCTGTCCGGTGGAGCTCTACTCGCAAAGAGCGACATGCTTATCTACGGAACGACCCGCGCGACCAACGCGGTCGTCACCAAAGCGACCGCCAAGACTGCGTTCCTGACCACCCGCGGCTTTCGCGACACTTTGGTGCTGAAGGAAGGCGGCAAATACGATCCGCACGATTACAGCTACGACTACCCTCCCCCTTATATCCCCCGCCGCTACACCTTCGAAATCGACGAGCGTATCGGCGCCCAAGGTGACGTCATAAGGCCGCTCGACCAAAGGCAGGCTCGCGACGTCATTCGCACGCTTAAGGAGCGGAAATTCGAAGCCGTTGCCGTTTGTCTGTTGTGGTCGATCGCCAACGGCGATCATGAAAAGGAAATTGGCCGTCTCATCGGAGAAGAGTTGCCTGGAGTCCCCTACACGTTGTCGCATGAGCTTATTCCGATCGTGCGCGAGTACCGACGCGCTTCGACGACGGCGATTGATGCTTCGCTCAAGCCGTTGATGCAGCAGCACCTCAAAGAGATGGAAGCCGATCTGCGCGCCGCCGGCTTCGCCGGCGAGCTTCTGATCGGCACATCCGGCGGCGGCTGCCAACATGTGACCGAAGTCATCGGGCGACCCGTGACTATGCTCAAATCCGGTCCTGCCATGGCCCCCGTCGCAGGCAAGGCTTACGTCACGATCGAGGACCTCGGTCGTGATGCGATCGTCTGCGATACCGGCGGAACGACCTTCGACGTCGGCTTGGTGCGCGACGGCGAACTGGTCTACACGCGCGACAGCTGGCTCGGCCGCCGTTGGCTCGGCGACATGGTGGCGATGTCCACGGTGGATGTGCGCAGCATCGGCGCCGGCGGTGGTTCCATTGCCTGGGTCGATGCGGGCGGTTTGTTGCGGGTCGGCCCGCAGAGCGCGGGCGCGGTGCCGGGTCCAGCGTGTTATGGCGCCGGCGGTCAACAGCCGACCGTCACCGATGCTTGCGTCGTACTCGGCTGGTTCGACCCGAACTATTTCAACGGCGGACGAATGCAGCTCGATGCGCAAGCCGCTCATCGGGTAGTCGAGAAGCTTGCGCAATCGGTCGGTCGCAGCGTACCTGAGACCGCCTTTGCGATCATCACCATCGCCAACGAGCTGATGATCAAAGCCATCCACGAAATAACAGTAAGCGAAGGCGTCAACCCGCGGGAAAGCGTCATTGTCGCCGGCGGCGGCGCCGCCGGATTTAACATCCTGCCGATCGCACGCGAGCTCGGTTGCTCGACAACGATTTTGCCAAAGACCGCAAGCGCCATGTCAGCTTGCGGCATGCAATATTCGGATATCGTTTTCGAGCAGACGCGCAGCCGCGTCACGATGTCGGGCAGTTTCGACGTCGACGGCGTCAATGCGGCGCTTGCTGAAATCGACGCGGCGCTCGAGGCGTTCCGTCGCAATCTGCATGGAGCGGCTCGCGCGCAGGTACGCAAGGAATATCTGGTCGAGGCGCGCTATAAATCCCAGGTCTGGGAGCTTGACACGCCAGTCCCGGTGGAGCGTTTCCGCTCGGGGAATGACGTGGCGTTGCTGGTCGAGGCTTTTCACACCGTTCACGACCGTGTTTACGCGGTCCGCGATGAGCAGAGTGAAGTCGAGTGCGTGAATTGGCGCGGCCGGATTTCGATCCGCGTCGCCAAACCGGCAAAACCGGTGCACAAGAAAATTAAGCGCCGAAAGGCGAAGCCCCGGACTCGTCGGCCGGCCTATTTCGGTCCGGACGACCTGCGCAGCACGCCGGTGTTCCGCGGCAGCGAACTTGAGCCCGGCGCGTTCATTTTCGGCCCGGCCATTATCGAAGAACCGACTACGACTATTGTGATCTACCCGGAGATGAGCGCGTCGGTAAGTCCGTCCGGACATTACATCTTAAAGTCATAGCGAGGAGCGCTTGGTCAAAGCCATATCCAAAACAAACCGCCGGGCAAAGCCCAAGCCTGCAAGACGGCCGCTGCGCGCGTCGCGTCGTGGCGGCAATACGCAAGCGCTCGATCCGGTGTTTATGACGGTGATTGCCAACCGTTTGGACGGCATTGTGCGGGAAATGACCAACACGCTGCTGCGGGCAGCGCGTTCAGCGGTGATCTCCAGCGCACGCGACTTCTCCTGCTGCATCATCACCGGCGATAATCAGTTGTTGGCTTCGGCCGAAGGCTTGCCGGTCCACATTTTCGGCGCCCACCTGCAAGGCGCGAATATGTGCAAGTATCACGAGGGCGATATCCGCGAAGGCGACGCGTATCTCGACAACGATCCGTATGGCGGCAACACCCATCCGGCAGATCACACTTTTTTGGTGCCGGTTTTCATCGACGGCGCGCATCTTTTCACCACCGTTGCCAAATGCCACATGGCCGATATCGGCAACAGCATCCCGTCTAGTTACTTTGCCAAGGCGCTCGACGTTTACGAGGAAGGCGCCCTGGTGTTTCCGGGCGTGCGCATTCAACGCGATTACAAGAATGAGCGGGATGTGATCCGCATGTGCCGGGCGCGCATTCGTGTGCCCGATCAGTGGTACGGCGATGCACTGGCCGCTCTTGGTTCGGCGCGGATTGCCGAACGTCGCCTCAAAGAACTGTGCCGCAAGTACGGCGCGGCTACGATAAAGACGTTCATTAGCAACTGGTTCGATTACTCGGAGCGGCGTGCGGTCGAATCGATCCGCAAACTGCCGAAGGCCACGATCACAAACACCGGCCGGTCCGATCCTCTCGAGGGTATCCTGCCCGACGGACTCCTTCTCAAGGTGATTGTCAAAATCGACCCCGAGCGGGCCCTCATCGACGTCGATTTGCGCGATAATCCGGCGTGCGTCGACTGTGGATTGAACACCTCGCGCGCAGCCGCCACCAGCGCAGTCGTCGGGGCCATCTTCAACACTCTGGACAAGGACATTCCGCGCAACGCCGGCTCGTTCCGCCGGCTATCGTTCCAGTATGCCGAAAATAGTGTCGTCGCCTCGCCGGTGTTTCCCCACAGCTGTTCGACGGCGACGACAAACGTCGCCGAGCGTTTGGTCAACATCACGCAATCGGCTTTCGCCAAACTCGGCGAGGGCCATGGTCTGGCCGAAGGCGGCACCGGACTTGGCGCCGGCATGGCGGTGCTCTCCGGCAAGGACCATCGCCGCAATGACGGGCGTTATGTCAATCGCATGATGTTGTCGACAAACGGCGGACCGGCGAGCCCGACCGCCGACGGTTGGGTCAATTACGCCATCCCGGTAATTGCCGGTTTGATGTATCGCGACAGTGTCGAAATCGACGAGCTCAAGCACCCTTTCCGCGTCGAATCTTTGGGGCTGGTTGCGGATTCGGCCGGTGCCGGACGGCAGCGCGGCGCACCGGCCCAAGAAGTGACCTATACGGCATTGGAAAATCCGGTGCAGGTCGTCATCCCCTGCGACGGTCAGTTTGCTCCGCCTCGCGGCGTCAACGGCGGCCACAATGGGACGCCGGGCTCAACGCATCTCATCGATCACAACGGCATCGCCACCAAGCTGCCGAACCTCGTCAACATGCAGATGCGAAAGGACCAACGCATCCGCGGGCGCGACAGCAGCGGCGGCGGGTATGGCGACCCACTGACGCGCGATCCGTTGCGCGTGCTTTCCGACGTGCGTGAAGGTTATGAGTCGGAGCAAAAGGCGCACGCCGTCTACGGCGTCGTGTTTACCGGCAGAATTGAGGACGACAGCCTTGCCGTCGATGTGAGCGCTACCGTCGCGCGGCGCACTGAACTGGCCAGGCCGAGCGGGGCGGCCGCTCCGTCCTAAAAAATGCTGGCGCGCTCGTATTGCACGGGCCACGGAACCGGCTTGGCATGCAGCCGTTGCGCCGCGTGCAACGGCCAGTAAGGATCGAACAGCAGGATGCGGCCGAGCGCGACCAGATCGGCGCGGCCATTGGCGATGATTTCTTCGGCTGCTTCCGGCGCCGAGATCAGCCCGACGGCAGCTGTCGCGATCTTCGCCTCTTTGCGCACCCGCTCAGCAAACGGTACTTGGTAGCCGGGGAAGGCCGGCACCTGTTGGGCGGGATCGTTGCCGCCGCTCGAGCAATCGATGAGGTCGACGTCGCCACGCGCTTTCAACACGCTGCAGAGCCGGACCGTGTCCGCAATGTCCCATCCGCCAGGCACCCACTCGGTCACCGACAGGCGCACGAACAACGGCAGCTCGACGGGCCATTCCTGGCGCATGACATCGATCGTCTCGAGCAGAAAGCGGATGCGGTTGTCGAACGAACCGCCGTAGCGGTCGCCGCGCTGGTTGCTGTTGCGCGATAGGAATTCGTTGATCAGATAGCCGTGCGCGGCATGGAGCTCGATAATCTTGAAACCTGCCTCGCGTGCCCGCCGCGTCGCCGCCCGAAAGGCGGCCAGGACTTCCGCGATTTCGGTTTCGCCCATGGCTTTGAGTTTGGTGGTGCGGTTACCGAAAGGAATTGGAGAGGGCGCAATCGCCTCCCAAGCGCCCTCCGCTTCGGTCAAGGGCTGCGTGCCTTCCCACGGCCGTGAAACCGAGCCTTTGCGTCCGGCATGCGCGATCTGAATCGCCGGAATGGCGCCCTGCGCCGCGATGAACGCGGCAATGCGGGCCAGCCGGTCGCGCTGCGCGTCGTTCCAGAGGCCGAGGCAATGCTTGGTAATGCGGCCGCGCGCTTCGACGTGACTGGCTTCAACGCAGACGATGCCGACGCCACCGACGGCGCGTGCCGCCAGATGCGCGAAATGCCAATCGTTGGCCAGGCCGTCGTCGGCCGAGTACTGGCACATTGGCGACATCATGATACGGTTGCGCACTTCGACCGAGCGCAGTGTCAGCGGACGCAGGAGGTGCGGTTGCGGATCCCGTTGCAGAATGCGGCGCGCGTTTTCCGTCGACATTGAAAATCACCTAGCCTCAGAGCGTGTGACGCTGATATTTACTCAGTCAGTCGGCCAGTGGCCAGCCACCGCAAAGAATGGGACCAATGACCAATACGCGGCGATTGAAAGAATTGTTGGCGCGACGGGCCGCTGTAACGGTTCCTGGCGCGGCCAACGCGCTCTTTGCTCGGATGATCGAAGATCTCGGCTTTGAGGCCGTGTATGTCACCGGCGCCGGTATTGCCAACATGTTGCTTGGTGCGCCCGACGTTGGGCTGACCACCATGACCGAGGTGCGCGATACCGTTGCGGCGATTGCCGAAGCGGTCGCCATCCCGATCATCGTTGACGCCGATACCGGTTACGGCAACGCGGTCAACGTCGTGCGCACTGCTCGGGCCCTCGAGCGCGCTGGCGCTGCCGGCATCCAGATCGAGGACCAGGTGTTCCCAAAAAAATGCGGACACTTTGCCGGCAAAGACGTGATCGCGACGCAGGAGATGGTGCAGAAAATCAGGGCGGCGGTGGACGCGCGCCACGATCAATCGCTGCAAATCATTGCCCGCACTGACGCGTATGCCGTTGAAGGCTTGGAGCGGGCGCTTGAACGCGCGCACGCCTACGTCGCTGCCGGCGCTGACGCGACCTTTGTCGAGGCGCCGACGACGCTGTCCGAGCTCGCGCGCATTCCGCAGGAGCTAAACGTTCCCCAAGTCGCCAACATCGTGTTCGGCGGTAAGACGCCCGACCCCGGCCGCGAAAAGCTTGCGGAGCTTGGCTTCTCCGCTGTGCTTTATGCCAATGCGGCGCTGCAGGCCGCGCTGAAGGCGTCCTACGATGTGCTGGCTGTGCTCAAGCGCGAAGGCTCCCTGCAATCGGTTGCGGATCGCCTCGCCGGCTTCGAGGAGCGGCAGCGTGTCGTCGCCAAGGGCGAGTGGGATGCGCGCGAGGTGCGCTATCGGGTGTAAAGGACGCGGTTATGACCAAGAGCAGATCGCCCCGGCCCTGGGACCATATCGTCTCGGCGGATGAGCAGCGCGCCTATAATGCCGCCGGCTTCGGCCGGGCGTCGGGGCTCGGCAAGCGCCCGGCGCTGCTCATCATCGACGTGCAATACCGCACCGTGGGCATAACACCAAAGCCGTTTTGGGAGGCGATCAAGGAATTTCCGACCGCCTGTGGCGAAGTCGGCTGGGAGGCGGTCGTCAACATCTCGCGCCTCCTCGGCTATTTTCGCGAGCGTGGCTGGCCGGTGCTCTATCCGCACGTTTCGCCCAAGGAGACGTTCGACTATGGCCGGCTCTCCGACAAGGTGCCGGCGATCATGACGGTGGCGGCCAAAGGCTACGAGTTCGTCGCCGAGGTCGCTCCGCGCGACAAAGACGTTCTGCTACCGAAAAAACATCCCAGCGCGTTCTTCGGGACGCCGCTTGCGAGCTACCTGATCAATGTCGCCGCGGATACGCTGGTCGTGACCGGGTGCACCACAAGCGGCTGCGTGCGCGGCAGTGTCGTCGATGCTTTTGCCTATAACTTCCGCGTTCTGGTTCCCGAGGACGCCGTCTACGACCGCTCCGCCACGTCGCACGCAGTCAACCTCTTCGACATGGCGTCGAAATACGCCGATGTCATGCCGACCGACGATGCGCTCGCCGCTCTGCGTACGGTCGCTTGACCAAAGTGACACATGAAGCCCATGAATGCCTTCGACCTTCTGATCACCGGCGGAGATGTCATTCTTCCCGGGCGCGGGCGAACCGCCTGCGACCTTGGTATCCGCGACGGCAAAATCGCCGCTATTCTTTCCGCCGGCGCCGCTCTTCCAGCGCAGGAGACAATGTCCGCGCGCGGTCTCGTGGTGTTGCCGGGTGCCGTCGATGTCCATCTCCACCTTGGACATGGCAAGGACATTTCGCGGCCACGGGAGCCCATTGACGCCGACCGGGAAACCGCGGCGGCGGCGAAGGGCGGCATCACGACGTTCATTCCCTATCTGATGGCGACCGAGCTTTTCGAAAGCATCTTCGACGACGTGATCGCCGTCACCGAAAAGGGCGCACGCATCGATTTCGGCTATCACTTCATCATCTCGACCGAGGCGCAGCTTGCTAGTGTTCCGGCTTATGTGCGTGCCTACGGCGCGCCGAGCTTCAAGATCTTCATGAACAATCGGGGCGGCGAAGGCGCGCGGCTCGGTCTGCCCGATATCGACGACGGCTTTCTGTTTCGGCTTTGCGAGGCCGCCGCGGCCCACGGCGGCATGGTATGCCCGCATCCGGAAACGATTGAGATCGCCTGGGTGCTGCGTGATCGCCTCAAAGCGATCGATCCCCGAGGAACCGGAAGCCTGAAGACGTGGAACGCGACGCGGCCACCCTTCGTCGAAGCCGACGCCGTGCAGCGCGCCGCTTATATCGCGCAGACGACCGGCGCACCGCTTTATGTCGTCCACACATCCTCGGCAGAAGCTTTGGATGCCGCACTGCGCCATCGGCGCGCCGGAGCAACCGTGCGTATTGAAACCTGCCCGCATTATTTGACCCATGACATCGGCTGGTCCGGCGGCGATGCGGGCAAGATTAATCCACCGCTGCGCGAGGCAACCGACCGTGAGCGGCTATGGCGGGCGTTGCGCGACGGCGAGATCGACACCGTCGCCACGGATCACGTGCACCGGGATATTTCCGCAAAGGCTGGCGGCATCTGGGCAGCATCGCCCGGCTGCCCTGGGCTTGAGACTCTGCTTCCCGTTTTGCTCAGCGAAGGCCACCAGAAGCGTGGACTGCCGCTCGAACGCATCGCCACTCTGGCCGCCACCAATCCAGCCCGGATCATGGGGCTCGGCCAGGCCAAGGGCAGCATTGCCGTCGACCTGGATGCCGATCTCACGCTGGTCGATCTCGATGCTGAATGGACCTTGGAGCGCGGCGATGTCGTTTCGAGCGCCGGCTATTCGATCTACGAGGGTCATCGCTTTAGAGGGCGAGTACGTCACGCCTTCGTGCGCGGCCAAGCGGTCTTGCGCGACGACACCCTTGTCGACAACGCCGTCGGACGGGGCCGCTATATTCACCGCCGCCTCCGTCCTGATCCCGTTGGCGCCGAGCGCGATTAGCGTTGCGGCACGATTGCAAACACCCGCAACGGACTGCCGCTGCCTTGCAGGATTTTGAGCGGCGCCGCGACAATGAGCGCGCCAGTTGGGGGCAACAAATCGAGATTGCACAGACACTGCAATCCGTATTTTCCGGCCCCGTGCATGTAGTGATGACACGGATAGGGCGGTGTGAAATGAGCCGCCTGCCCGGCGTCGGTCCCGATCGTCTCCGTGCCGAAACCGAGAACGTCGCGCTCGGTGACCAGGAAGCGTACGCAGTCGGCGCTCGGTCCCGGCGTGTGCTGGCCGGTGTCGTCGAGATTCTGATACGCGACCGGGTCGGAGCGTTTCGACCAATCGGTCCGCATCAACACCCAGCTGCCGGCGCCAATACGGCCATGCCGTTTTTCGAAAGCTTCGATGTTTCGCACCGTCAGCAAAAAATCGGCGTCGGCTTTGGCCTCTTCACTGCAATCGATCACGCAGGCGGGCGCAATGAAATGCTCGATCGGCACCGTGTCGACGGAGTTATTCGGCCGGTCGCGGCCGGAAATCCAGTGGATCGGCGCGTCGAAATGCGTGCCGGTATGTTCGCCGAAGCTCACATTGTTCCAATACCACGCGGGACCGCGGTCGTCGTAGCGCGAGATTTCTTCCATACGGAACGGCCGGCACGGGCCCATCTCCGGCGGCAGCACGATGGTCGGAAAATCCGGCGCCAGTGTTTGCGTCAAATCGACGAACCGAACATCGTCTGCACCGGCGACATTGCGTAGTATGGCCGGTAATCGGGTCGCGGATTTTTTCGGCGCGCTTTTCTTCGACGCGCTGCTTATGCGCGCGCGCTTTTTTCCGGCCTTCATGTCGCGCTCTCGCCGAGTTCTCGCTCCAGCGCTTTCGGATTGTCGAGATGCCGCGCGAGCCAATCTTGCGCAACGTCACCAGGATAGACATCCTCCACCGAGCCTTTGAGCGCGGCGACGATTGCCGCAGCAAGCGCGGCCGGCGCAAGCTTTGGCGGCATTTCCAGTTGATCCCATTCGTCGTCGATCGGGCCTGGAAACACGTTGATGACGCGCACGCCGGCCGGAAGCAGGTCCGCGCGCAGCGCTTGCGACAACGAAAAAGCCGCCGCTTTGGAAGCCGAGTACGTGCTGTGCGGCGGGTAATTGGACAGCGCAAAGATCGACAGCAGATTGACCCAGGCGACGGCGTTCGCTGGCCCGTCGGCGGCGCGAGCCTTCAGGACCGGAGCGAATTCCTGCGCTAGCCGCAACAGCCCGAAATAATTCACGTCCATTTCCTGTTGCGCGGTTTCGACGCCGCGGCGCGTGGCAATGGAAAAGGTGCGATGCAGATCGGCGGTATTGACGAGGATATCGACCTTGGCGCCGATTTCGCCGGCGAGTTGGCGCACCGCCTGGCTGTCGGTGACGTCAACCAGCACAATCGAGACTTGCGGAAGTTCGCGCAAACTCTCCAAACCCTCGTCCTTTTTCCACGGTTCGGCCTCGCCGACCCAGATCAGCTCGGCGCCGGCCGCGGAGAGCGCGCGCACCAGCGCTTGTGCGACGGCCGACTTGCCGTCGGTCACCAAAATCTTGCGCCCGCGCGGGTCGCAGGTCATCTCGCGCAGTTTCGGATCATCGGACAAATCGGCCCTCCGCTGTTGGGGGACCGCGATCAATGCCGCCTGTCCCGCCCGATCGAGCGACGCTTCAACGCGGACGCGGCATGGCGCCGCGTCGACGTTGTGATGCAGATAAGCGACCACATTGACGCCTGCATCGAGACGAACGATGCCGATGCGCCACGGCAGCCGCTCGCGGAAAAACAATTCCTGCGCGGTGCGCAGGGTCGTCTCGGTCAAAAGCTCACCGCCACCGTCTTGCGCTCGCCAAGCCAGGCGCTGCGAAAGGCATTTGCGGCAGACTTCGCTTGGCGGATATTGCACCGCTCCGCAGTCGGGGCAGGCCTGGAGCGCGAAGCGGCCGCGGGCTGCGGCCGCGGTCAAGCCGAGTGCAACTCGGCTGCGCGCCGCCGGCGGCAGCGTCGGCAGTCGTGTTCGCAGCAGGGGATTTTTCCGTTGAGGCCGCTTTGCGGCTTTGGGCACGCTGTTTCCTCCACACCTCGTCAGGCGGCGGCAAGCAAGGCCGCGCCGCTGCATACGCCGCGATCATAGTTGATCATGCCGAAGCCGGAGACCAGTCCATGGCGCGCCCGCGGCAACCGAGCGCCGAGCGTTTCTCCGGTGAGTTGGCGCACCGTCTCGACAATGCCGAGGTGACCGCCGGCGGCGCCGGCTTGCCCGACTGACAACTGCCCGCCCGAAGTGTTGAAGGGGAAGCTGCCGGTGGCCTCGAAGGTGTTGGCGCGGATGAAAGCGGCGCCCTCGCCTTCCTGGCAAAAACCCAAACCCTCGAACTGCAGCACATTGATCACGGGATAATCGTCATAGGTTTCGAGGAAATCGATGTCCTTTGGTCCGACGCCAGCCTGCTCGTACAAGGCGTCGCGGTCGAGCGCCCAGCCACCGCGATATTGCACTGGGTCGTCGGGAAAGGCGTTGTGCCGTTCGATGGCGGCCAGAAGCCTGGCATGGGGAAGGCCCAAGCTTTGCGCGGTCGCGCGCGACATCACCAAAAAACCCTCGGCGCCGGCGCACGGCATCACGCAATCGAACAGCCGCAGCGGATCGGCGACCAAGCGCGCGTCAAGATATTGTTCGAGCGTCAGCGGCTTTTTGAACAGCGCCAGCGGATTCTTTAGCGCGTTGTTGCGTTGCGCGACACAGAGCTTGCCGAAATCCTCGCGCCGCGCGCCGTAGTGCTGCATGTAATAAGCGGTGAGAAATGCAAAACTCGTATTTGGACCGCCGGAGCCGTAGGGGTAGACCGCGTCTTGCGAAAATTGGCTGAAGGCCGAAGTGTTGCGGCGGAAGCTGTCGGTGCGATTGGTGTCGCCGGCGATGCAGGCGACGATCTCGGCGTCGCCGCTTTGCACCGCGCGCGCGGCGCGGCGAATAGAGACGATGCCGGAAGCGCCACCCATGGGCACGTGATCGAGCCAACGCAACGTCACTCCGAGATGCTGGGTCAGCCCGACGGCGGTGTCCGGCGCCAAGGTGAAGCTTGCGACCGCAAGCCCATCGATGCGGGTTTTGGGAATTTTCGCCGCGGCGATGAGCTGCGCCAGCGCGCGGCCGAGGAACCAATGCGCGCTTTTGATTGAATAACGGACGTAAGGGACCGTCACCGGCGCGGCCAGCACGACATCGTCGTAAGCGGCGCGCGCCATCAGCTCGATCCGCCGAGATAGGTGGCAACCACGCGCGGATCGCAGGCGAGCGCGGCGGCCGGACCCTGATGCGTAATCTCGCCCATTTCCAGGACGTAACCGTAATCGGCCATCTCCAACGCGGCGCGCGCATTCTGCTCGACCAAAAGGATCGACACGCCACTGTCCCGCAGCGAGGCAATAATGCGGAAAATTTCGCGCACGATAAGCGGCGCGAGTCCAAGGCTCGGCTCATCAAGGAGCAACAGCCGCGGCCGCGCCATGAGCGCGCGCCCGAGCGCCAGCATCTGGCGCTCGCCGCCTGAGAGTGTGTGCGCCTTCTGCCGCCGGCGCTCGGCGAGGCGTGGGAAGCGGTCGTAGACCTGCTGCAGGCTTTGCTTCACGTCGCTCCCATTGCGTCGGCGCACATAGGCGCCGAGCAGAAGATTGTCGGCAACGGGCATGTCGCCGAACAATTCGCGCCGCTCCGGCACCAGGCAAAAGCCGCGCTCGACGCGCTCCTCGGTATCGAAGCGGCGCAGATCTACGCCATCATAACTCACGGTTCCGCGCCAAGGCAGGAGCCCCGCGGCCGCCGCCAGGAGCGTTGTCTTGCCGGCGCCGTTTGGGCCAATCACAGTCACGATCTGCCCTGGCAGCATCTTAAGGGCAACACCGCGCACCGCCTCGACCTTGCCGTAGGCCACGTGCAGATCCCTGATCTCGAGGAGCGGGGTCATACGACGCTGCCGAGATAGGCCTCCTGCACGCGCGGATCGGCACGCACGGAAGCCGGCGGACCTTCCATGAGCTTTGAGCCGAAATCCATCACCACGATGCGGTCGACGAGACCCATGACGAATTCCACGTCATGCTCGACCAACAGCACGGTGACGCCTTCCTTGCGCAAGCCGCGCAACAACTCGGCAAGCGCCGCTTTCTCCGGACGGCTCAAGCCGGCGGCCGGCTCATCGAAGATGATGAGCGCCGGATCGGCCGCAAGCGCGCGCGCCACTTCAAGGATGCGCTGGCGTCCGAGCGGCAGGTTGCCGGCCAAGTCGTAAGCCTCTGTGCCAAGCCCGACGCGATCGAGCTGATGTTGCGCCTCGGCGCGGGCCCGTGCCTCTTCGGCCAGGTCGAGCCGCAAGGCGCCGCGCACAAAGCCGGCGCGTGTGCGGGGATAGGCGCCGAGCAGCACATTGTCGATCAGCGACATGCTCGATCGCAATTTCACGTGCTGAAAAGTGCGCGCGACGCCGGCCCGCGCAATCCGTCGCTGGTTGGCGTTGGTGATATCCGCGCCGAGAAAGTTGACCGTGCCGTCGTCACTGCGCAGCACCCCGGTAATGAGATTGAAGACCGTGCTCTTGCCGGCGCCATTCGGGCCGATTAGGCCGACGATTTCGCCAGCCGCAACTTCGAAGCCGACCCGGCTGACGGCCTCAAGGCCGCCGAAGCGTTTGAGCAAGCCGTGCACGGTCAATAACGGCCTGCCCGCTTCCGGCATCTGTCGCCGGGGTAGCGGCTCGCCGCTCGCAGCGGGAGGTTTTCTGCGTCGCGGCACAAACTGCAGCACAAACGGCATGACGCCGCCGCGCGCGAATTGCAGCGCCAGCACGTAGATGACGGCGAATACGATGGCCTGGAGTTGTTCGCCATTGGCCGAAAAGCGCGGCAGAATATCCTGTAGCGCGTTGGTGAGCACGGTCAGCAGCGCCGCGCCGACCACAGCGCCGAGAATCTGGCCCGACCCGCCGAGGATCGCCATAAACAAATACTGGATGCCCATGCGCACATCGAACGGGGTCGGGCTGACGAACCGGCTCATGTGGGCGTAGAGCCAGCCGGAGACGGCCGCCAGCAGAGCGGCGACGACAAACGTGATCAGCCGGACGCGAAAGACGTTGATGCCGAGGCTTTCCACCATCACCGCGCCGCCGCGCAGGCTACGGATGGCGCGGCCTTCTCGAGACTGAAGAAGATTGGCGACAAGGAGCATCGCCAGCGCCAGCATTACCCAGATCAAATAATAGATGGCGCTGTTTGGTTCGAGCGACACCGAGCCGATGTAAATCGGCGGCACGTCGGCCATGCCGTTGTGCCGACCGAGCCCCTCGATATTGCCGAACAAAAAATAGATCGCCAGACCCCAGGCGATGGTGCCAAGCGGCAAAAAGTGGCCGCCGAGCCGGAGCGTCACCGCACCGAGAAGCGCCGCGACCGCGCCCGTCACGACCAGCGCGAAGACAAGACCAAGCCAAGGCGAAGCACCTTGCGCGGTCGTCAGCCACGCCGTGGCGTAAGCGCCGATACCGACGAAGGCCGCCTGCCCGAACGACGTCAGGCCGCCGACGCCGGTCAAGAGAACGACGCCAAGCACTACCAGCGCATAGATGCCAATATAGTTGAGCAAGGTGATGGTGAACTCAGCGACCCACAACGGCGCGGTGGCCAGCATCGCGATCATGGCAATCGTCACGAGATAAGCGGTGGTGCGGCTCATCCCTGCACCTCCTCGTCTTCCTCATCGACCTGGGCGAGCGACAGCGAGCGCAGCAACATGACCGGGATGAGGAGGCTAAAGACCACCACCTCCTTGAGCGACGAATTCCAGAACGACGCGAAGCTTTCGAGCACGCCGACAAACAGCGCTCCGATTGCGGTCCCCGGATAACTGACGAGACCGCCGATGATGGCGCCGACGAACGCTTTCAGCCCAATGATAAACCCAGAATCGTAGTAGAGCGTCGTGACCGGGCTGATAAGAATTCCGGAAATGGCTGCTAGCAGCGAGGCGAGCAAGAACGCCAGTGCCGAAGTGCCGGCAGGGCGAATGCCGACGATGCGCGCGCCGACGCGGTTGATGGAGGTCGCCCGCAGTGCTTTGCCGGCGAGCGTGTGCTCGAAGAAAACAAACAGCAACAAGCTGAACACCGCGGCGCTCGCCAGCATCAGCAGTGTCTGTGAGGTCATGGTTACGCTGCCGAGCCGGAAAATCTCGTTGGTCAGCGGCTTGGTGCGGAAACCTTCAGCGCCGAAGAACAGCAAACCGAGACCGGACAGCCCAAAAGTCAGCGCCACGGACACAATTAGCAAAAGCAGGACCGAAGCGTCGGCCAGCGGCCGCAGTGCGATGCGCTCGATCAGCGGCCCGATCGGCGCGACCAGCGCAATGGCGAGGAGGATCTGTACGAACGCCGGCATACTCATCCCGGCGGTTAACCAGGCGATCGCCGCCGGAACCAGCGGCAAGAGTCCATAGAGTACCAGGCCGCGCACCATCCGTTGCGGCTGACGGCGCCACAGGTGGTGGACGACTTCGATGACACAGGCCAGCAGCGCGAGCGTGGCGAGCAAATAGATCGTGCCGGGCATGCGATTGAGTTGCATCGCGGCAAGCGTCAGCCCCGAGAAAGCGACGATGTCGCCGAACGGCACGAACACCACGCGCGTCACCGAGAAGATCAGCACGAGGCCCAACCCGACCAGGACGTAGATCGATCCGGTCGCGATGCCGTCGATGCCGAGGATGAGAGCGATATCGGGCGTCATGCGCGCGTTGCCGCCTTCAGCTTTGCGGCGCAATCGATCGCACGACATTCCTCCATCGGCGGGCGTGATGCGGCGGCGAACCCGCGACATTCCGTCTTCGCCGCGCCAAGGTCGATTTCAACAAAACCATTGCGGACCAATTGTTTCAAGCCTAAAGTTTTGCGGCATTCTGAGCAGTGACGAAACACGGTTGCGGCGACTTTCGCCGGTCTTTCGGGAGGGTGTCGTGAACAATTTTTTGCGTTTTACCGGCGTCGCGGCGACTGTATCCTTTGCGCTCGCAACGCTTCCCGCCGAGGCCGCCGAAATCAACGTCGGCCTGATCACAGCCATGACCGGCCCGGGCGCCTCGATCGGCATTCCCTATGCCAAGGGGACGGCAGCGGGCGTCGCCTACAAGGACGAGGTCGATGGCACGAAACTCAATCTCATTCAGCTCGACGACGCCACCGACCCTTCGAACGCGACACGAAACGCCCGCAAACTGATCGAGCAGGACAAGATCGACGTGCTGCTCGGTTCTGGCTCAACGCCGAGCTCGATTGCCATTACCGCCGTTTGCCACGAACTGAAGGTGCCGTGCATTACGCTCTCGCCGGTGAACATGCCCGGCGAGCCCGGTTCGTGGATGATATCGATACCGCAGCCGCCGGATTTGATGGTGTCGGTGGTCGTCGATTATATGAAGGAAGCCGGGGTCAAGACCGTCGGATATATCGGTTATAGCGACGGCTGGGGCGATCTCGTCTACGGCGGTCTGGAACGGTCCGCGCCGACCGACGACATCAAGATCGTGACCAACGAGCGCTTCACACGCACCGACACGTCGGTCACCGCGCAGGCGCTGCACATCGTCGCCGCCGCGCCCGACGCAGTGATGACCGGCGGGTCGGGAACGCCGGGCGCGCTGCCCTTCATTGCCTTGCGTGAGCGTGGCTATACCAAAGAGATTTACGGAACGCCCGCCCTCATCAATCCGGATTTTGTGCGCGTTGGCGGCCCGTCGGTCGAAGGCGTGATCGCGTCGACCGGCCCGATCGTGGTGGCCGAACAGCTGCCTGACACCTACCCAACCAAAAAAATGTCGATGGACTATCAGGCGGCTTATCAGAAGGCGAACAACGAGCCGGCACGCGGAGCATTCGGTCCGTACGCTTTCGACGGCTGGCTGGTACTCCTGGATTCGGTCAAGCGCGCGCTCGCGACCGGCGCCAAACCCGGCACTCCGGAATTCCGCACTGCGCTGCGCGACGCGCTGGTCAGTGCCAAGGACGTGGTCGGCACGCACGGCGTTTATAATTTCCATCCGGGCAACAGTTTCGGCGTTGATAAGCGGGCGTTGGTGCTGGTGAAGCTCGTCGACGGCAAGTGGACGCTGCTGCAGTGAAGGCTTGTTGATCACAAGCCCTTAGGGTTCGCCATGAACTCTTCGATGATCTCGGGTGGCGGCTTGACGTAATCCGAGACACGGCTGACGGAGAGCCCGGTCAACCGCTTCAGTTTGACGGCGAGTTCGGCCATCTTCACCACGATCGGAATGCCGTTGATCACCGGCGCCCCGTCGACGGCGTGGCCTTGGATCGGCGCAAACAGCAGCATGGGGATGCCACCGCCGGGAATGAGCACGTCGCAGCCGGCTGCGACCAGCGGTTTGGCCTGGGCGGCGAAAAGTTTTTCGACGTCGACGGCGAGCGCCTCCGATTCGTAAGCCTTCAAAATCTGGCCCGGCTCAAAGGTCATGGCGTGGACGCCGGTGACACGCTTTTCGAGTCCGTATTTGCCGATCTGATGGTGAAACCAGGAAATGTAGCGCGGATTAATGGTGACGATGCCGCTCCTCTGCCCAAGCTGGCAGGAATGAAGCATCGAGGCTTCGCCGAGCGAAACCACCGGAATGTCGACGACCGAGCGCGCCTCGTAGAGGCCGGCGTCCTGGAAATGACCGATGATAAAGGCGTCGTAGCCTTCGCGTTCGGCCCGAACCGCATTACAGATGACTTCGCGCGCGCAGCGAAATTCGACGATCGGATGCGCGTAATTGTCGTGCGGAGTGATGCCCTTGATGTCGACCGTGGTGCCGGGGTCGACAATCGCAGCGAGATGCTTGCGCAAGCTATCCCAATAAATCTTGCCGTGTTCCTCGTCGACATAGCTTTGATACCAGATTCGCATGGAGCACCGTTCCTCGTGGGATCGCCTACAAACTGAAACTCGCAACGCTGGCCCCGCCGCAGACATAGAGCACTTGCCCGGTCACGAATGAATTTTGCGGGTCGGCGAAGAACAGCACGGCGCGCGCAACGTCGTCGCTCGTGCCCAGCCGGCCGACCGGAATAGATTTGGCGATCGCTGCTTCGCGTTCGCTGCCGGTGGGAACGACCTCGCGGAACATCTCTGTGTCGCCGATCGGGCCGGGGGCTACGACATTCACCGTGATACCGAACGGCGCCAATTCCAGCGCCCATGTCCGCGCCATGCCGATCATGCCCGCTTTGGTCGCAGAATAGACCGTGCGCGTCGGCAGCCCGAGTGCGGCGCGCGACGACATCAGCACGATGCGGCCGAATTTTCGTTCGCGCATCACGGGCAGCAGCGCCTGCACCAGCAAGATCGCGGCGCCGAGATGCAGTTGCGTCAGTTCGGCGAGGTCCTCTTGGCGCACCTCGGCGAGGAGATTCGGCCGGATGACACCGGCGTTGTGGACCATCGTGCCGACGTTAAACTGCCGGGCGACGCCTGTGGCAGCTTGTTCGGTCGCCCGCGCATCGGCAAGGTCGACCTCGACCGCGTGCAGCGCCGCATCGCGCCAATCGGGCCGGCGCCGGGCCAGCGACACCACGTCATACCCGGCGGCGATCATGCGGCGGCAAATCGTGGCGCCAATGCCGGCGCTCCCGCCCGTGACTAGCGCGACCGGGCGGGCGCTCACGGTCGCATCTCACATAAACAACTGGATGCTGCGCAGCGCGGCATCGCAATTGACCAGATCGACACGTTTCAATTTGATTTTCAGCAGGCCGCCAACCGTGGTCAGCGTGTGGGTCACCCACGCCGCATAGAGATCCTGCTCATCGAGGCGCGTCTCCACGTAATGCATAGGCGTCCAGGTGACGTATTCGTTGCCGGCTTCGTCGCGTTTGTCGATTTGCGGGGTCTGCAGGACGTGATGGCAGCGGCTTTTCGGCTTTTGGGAGAAGGTGCGGTTGCCTTTGAGGCGCTCGACGCGGATGCGCAGCAGGAGCTTGTCCTCGTAAAGCAGCGAGGTCGATAGCCGCGGATCGGTCTGTCCCCATTCGAGCGGCATCCAGTAATAGGCGTCGTCGGCGAACAGATCGAGCCATTCCTCGAAACGGTGCTGATCGATCAGCCGCGCTTCGTGCACGACAAAACCTATTAGCTCCTGGTCGGTGGGCGACGTCATCGCGGGCGGCCGTCACATCGACATCGTCATGAATTTCGACCAGGCGCGGAATTGATTGCGCATCTGCCATTCCGAGGTGCCGTTGATCTCCGCGGTCTCGCGTTCGGTCTCGGACGGGTCGTAGAGACGCTGGATATTGACCCACGGGTTAGCGTCGACGTGCAAGCCTTCCTGGGCGCGTTCGTACATTTCGAGGTCGTCATGGCCGACGATCGAGGTCGGCGCGTTGACGAGACGATTATAGGTGAGCGTGCGCTCGAGCAGCGCGTCAGGTGCGTCGACCAACCGGAAGGTCCAGGACTCGGCGAGTGTCTTGTCGGGCGCCAGCGGCTTGAACAGCCGGATCGACTGGATCGGACCCTTGACGGTGAAATTCGGAAAGTACGAGGTGTTGTGACGGTTCTCGTCGAGGATCGCTTTCGCGCGCGCCTCCCCATAGGTGGCGACCATTTGGTCGAAATAACCCGGAATGGCCGAATAGTCGGAATGGATAGAGTGGTGCACGCCGGTATGGCCGTGACCGTTGCGCCAAACGCGGATACCCATTTTCTCGAAGAATTCGTAAGCCGACATAAACGGTGCGTAGATCTCGACTGCCGGATGCTTCTTGTTGGCGCCTGGCGCCATCTTCTTCCACACCTCGATTGCGGTTCCAGCCGAGGATTCGTGCGCGACCATCGGGTGGCAAGTGTCGGTCAGATTTTCGACCAGCATCTTCCAATTGCAATTGTGCATATAGCGCAGCACGCCGCCGGCGACTTCGAGCCGCCCGGCCGGCGAGCGATCCACCATATTGTCGATCGTGGAGAGGCTTTCGCCGAAGTAGTCTTCGAAGCCGGGCCCGACGTCGTTCATCTTGGCGAAGATGAAACCGCGATAATTTTTCACATGACGGACCGGGGCCATGCCCTTGGCGCTGTGGCTTTGTTCGAAGCCGGTATTCTCGTAACCCTTGCGCAACGGGATCGCGAGCAGCGAGCCGTCGGTCTTGAACGACCAGGCGTGATAGGGGCAGCGGAAGAATTTCCCGGCATTGCCGCAGGTGTCGATGGTGATGCGCGTGCCCTTGTGCGGGCAGCGGTTGTAGAGGACATGCACGACGCCATCGGTGTGGCGCACCATCAGGACCGGCTGTTTGCCGATGGTGGTGCCATAGTAATCGCCGGCATTGGGGACCTGGCTGTCGTGGCCGACATAGATCCAGGTATTGGCGAACAGGTGCTCCATCTCCAGGTCGAAGACTTCCTGGTCGATGTAGACATCGCGATGGACTTCGGTCTCGCGGACCAGATCATGCACCGCCGCGGCGTTACCGTTGTATCGGCTTTCATGCCGGTTCATGCTCGTCTCCTATTACCGCTCTTCGTTCGGCAGTATGATCTAGGTCAACGCCCCTCGCCGCTTTTGCCGCACGCTACCCTTAAAGATCCAGAACCAGCCGTGAGGTCTTGGCTCGCGATACGCAAATTTGCATCACCTTGTTCTCGGCGCGCTCCGCATCGCTCAAGATGTGATCGCGGTGATCGGGCTCGCCCTCAAGCACGGCGACCTGGCAGATGCCGCATTCGCCGCGCTGGCAATCGTATAGCGGATCGACCGCCTCTTCGATCAGAACTTGGAGGATGCTCTTGTCCGGCGGCACAATGAAGGTCAGGCCGGAACGCTTGAGCACGACCTCGATTTCGCGATCTTCGGGCAACAGCTGGTCCTTCCTAACGCGCGATCCGGACAATACTTTAAGCCTAAAACAATTATCGCGCTAGCCCGCGTCGTGGTAAATTAATGTCGCGCCGTTGGAGACCGCATCGATGCTTGAGACCATGCCGTTCGAGGCAGGGCAAACGGTTCCCCTGCCCGAGCTTTTCCCGCCGGCCGAGCGCACTGTGCCGACGATGCTCGTGCGCCAGGCAGAGCGGCATGGGCAACGCCGGCTGGTAACGATTAGCGGCGTGACCATGAGCTACGCCGAAACGGCCGCGGCGGCCGCCGGCTACGCCGGCGCGCTCGCGGCCGCCGGCGTCATGGCCGGCGACCGCGTCGCGCTGATGTGCGGCAACCGCGCCGAATTGTTGTTCACGATCCTCGGTTGTGCATGGCTTGGCGCCATCGTGGTTCCGATCAATACCGCCTCGCGCGGCGCGCAGCTTGAGCACATTCTTGGCAATTGTGGCGCGCGCCTAATCGTGATCGAGGGGTCCTTGGCACCCGTCCTCGTAGCACTCGACCACAGCCGGATCGTGCTGTCCTCAGTCTGGCTGGTCGGCGACGATCAAGCCCACGACTTGCCTAGTCTGCATGTTGCCCCATTCCCGCCGCTGGCAAAGGCGGTGCCGGCGCATCCGGTCGAGCCTGGCGACACTTTTGCCATTCTCTACACTTCCGGAACGACTGGCCCATCCAAGGGGGTGTGTTGTCCGCACGCCCAGTATTTCTGGTGGGCGGTTTACACTGGAACATTGCTCGGCGTACGCGACGGCGACGTCCTGATGACCACTCTGCCGATGTTCCACACCAACGCGCTCAACAGCTTTTTCCAAGCACTGCTCAATGGCGCAAGTCTGGTGGCCGAGCCGCGCTTTTCAGCTTCGGGGTTTTTTGAAGGGCTAGCGCGGCATCAGGCGACCGTGACCTACGTCCTCGGCGCAATGGTGCCGATCCTGTTGGCGCAACCGCCAAACGGCGCCGATCGCGCGCATAAGGTTCGCGTGGCGCTGGCGCCGGCAGTGCCGGCGCCGTTTCACGCGCAATTTCGAGAGCGCTTCGGCTTCGGGCTCCTCGACGGCTACGGTTCGACGGAAGCCAATTGCATCATGGGGGCCGCGCTTGCCGAGCAGAGGCCCGGCTCGATGGGGCGGGTTTTGCCTGGCTTTGCTGCGCGCGTTGTCGACAGCCAAGACAACGAATTGCCGGACGGCGAAGCCGGCGAATTGGTGTTGCGGGCAGATGAGCCATTCGCTTTCGCCACCGGTTATTTCGGCATGCCGGACAAGACCGTGGAGGCCTGGCGTAACCTCTGGTTCCACACCGGTGACCGCGTGGTGCGCGAGGCCGACGGCTTCTACCGCTTCATCGACCGCATGAAGGACGCGATCCGCCGCCGCGGCGAGAACATTTCCTCCTATGAAGTCGAACAGGTGCTGCTGCATCACCCTGCCGTGGAAAATGTCGCGGTGTTTCCGGTGCGCTCGGAACTGGCCGAGGATGAGGTCATGACCGCAATCGTGCTGCGGGCGGGCGCGAAAATCTCGCCGGCGGCGTTGCTCGATTTCTGCACGCCGCGCATGCCTTACTTCGCAGTACCGCGCTATGTGGAATTCGTCGAGGCACTCCCGGTGACCGAGAGTGGCAAAGTGACCAAATATAAGCTGCGCGAGCGCGGCGTTACCGCCGCGACCTGGGATCGGGAAAAGGCCGGTTATAAAGTCGCCCGCAGCGTTACGGCGGCCACTTAAGCCGACCGCAGCGCGCGATCTTTCTCGTTCTGCGCCTTGATCGCTTCGCGCGCTGCCTGCCATTGTTCGTCGGTCCAATGGCGCAAATCGTAGAAGCTGGCGCCATTGGCGTTGCACTGCCCGCCGTCGAGCGTAATGGTCTGCCCGGTCAGCCATTCGCAGCCGTCGGCAATCAGAAAAGTCGCCAGGTTCTGCAGCTCCTCCATGCGCCCCACCCGCTCCATCGGGTTGGTGCGTTCGGTGCGCTCGGTCGGTCCCGAGCCCGGGCTTAAGCGTTTGCTGGCGCCTTCGGTCGGAATGACGCCGGGCGCGATGGCGTTGAGGCGGATGCCGTGACCGGCCCATTCGGTGGCAAGCGACATGGTCATGGTGTGGATCGCCGATTTGCTCATCGCCGACGGTACAACATAAGGGCTGCCGTTATAAATCCACGTGACCACGATCGAGACGACGTTGCCGCGATGTTTGCCGGCGATCCAGCGCTTGCCCACCGCGTGCGTGACGTAAAAGGTGCCGTGCATGACGATATTGGCGACGGCGTCAAAGCCGCGCGGGCTCAAATCTTCGGTACGGGAGATGAAATTGCCGGCGGCATTGTTGATCAGGTCGGTGAGCGGGCCGCCGGCGAAGATATCGCTGATCATCGCATCGACCGCCGCCGCGTCGCGAATATCGACGCCGTAAGCTGTGACCTTGCCGCCATGTTTGCCCATCAGTTCGGCGGCGGTCTCATCGCAAACCGATTTGCGGCGACCGCAGATGAAAAGCTCGGCGCCGAGGGCCAGGAATTTCTCCGCCATGCCTTTGCCGAGCCCGGTGCCGCCACCCGTGACCAGAATGCGACGGCCGCGCAACAATCCATCCTTGAACATCGCTCCCTCCCCTTTTCGATTATTTTATCGCTTGGTAGGCGGCTTTCGCCAAGCCTGGGTTTGGGCGTCACACACCCAAATAGCGGTGCTGAATATCGGTCGCCTGCGCGAGCGATTGCGAGTTTCCGCTCCAGACCACGCGGCCCCGCTCGATGATGTAGTGCCGATCGGCAATGCGGGTGAGCGTGTCGACATTTTTGTCGATGACCAAAATCGAATGCCCGGTGCTGCGCAGCAATTCCAGGCAACGCCAAATCTCGTCGCGCACCAGAGGCGCCAGCCCTTCGGTGGCTTCGTCGAGAATGAGGAGGCGCGGATTGGTCAGCAGCGCGCGGCCGATGGCCAGCATTTGCTGCTCGCCGCCGGACAAAAGGTTGGCCATCGAATTGGCGCGCTCGGCAAGCCGCGGGAACAGCGCAAACACCTTGGCGATGGTCCATGGGCTGGTGGCGCCGTTACGGTTTGCCGCCGTCGCCACCAGATTTTCGCGCGCGGTCAGGTTGGGGAAGACTTGGCGCCCCTCGGGCACAAGGCCGAGCCCGAGCTTAGCGATGCGATAAGCCGGCAGTCCGTGGATTTCCTTACCGCCGAAACGGATCAAGCCCGCCGCGGGCGGTGTCAGGCCCATGATCGAGCGTACGGTCGTGGTCTTGCCCATGCCGTTTCGGCCCATCAGCGACACCATTTCACCGGCAGCGATGGTGAGCGAGATGCCGAACAGTACGCGGCTTGAGCCATAGCTCGTTTCGATATCAGCGATTTCCAGAAGCGGCGACGCGTTACTCATGACGCCTGCTTTTTGTCGGCGTCTTTCTCGCCCAGATAGGCTTGGCGCACGGCCGGGTCTGCGCGGATGGCTTCGGGTTTGCCGCTGGCGATAATGCGGCCATAGACCAGAACAGTCATTCGGTCCGCGAGGGCGAAGACCGCCTCCATATCGTGCTCGATCAGGAGGATGGTCACGCCGCCTTTGAGCTCGCGCAGCATCGCCACCATGCGCGCGGATTCGTCCGGTCCCATCCCGGCCATCGGTTCGTCAAGCAGCAGCAGCCTTGGTCCACTGGCAAGCGCCATGGCGATTTCCAGCTGCCGAAGCTCGCCGTGGCTAAGCTTCTCGACGCGCCCATTGGCGCGGTCGGCAAGCCCGACGCGGTCGAGCGCGGCCAGCGCCGGCTCGCGCAATTCTACCTCTGTGCGCGCGTCGCGCCAGAAGCGAAACGAGTGGCCGCGGTGCGCCTGCACAGCGAGCGCGACATTGTCGAGGGCCGTGAAGTCGCGAAACAGCGAGGTGATCTGGAACGACCGCGCCAACCCAAGCCGGCTGCGGCGGTAGACTGGGAGCGCGGTGACATTGCGTTCGTCGAACCAGATGGTACCGTTTTGACAGGCCAGTTCTCCGGCGAGCAGGCTGATCAGCGTCGTCTTACCGGCGCCATTTGGGCCGATGATCGCGTGGAACTCACCATCGGGGATTTCGAGCGAGATTGAATCGGCCGCCGTTACACCGCCGAAGCGCTTGGTCACTCCTTCGATTTGTAGTAGCGGTCTAGCCACGGCGCCGGCCTTCGAGGAGACCTTCGATACCGCCGTGTAGATAGATCGCGACCAAGAGCAAAATCGGCCCAAGGATGAGATTGGGATATTCGGTAAGCCGCGACAGGCCCTCTTCCAGAAGCAGAAAAGTCACTGCCCCGATCAGCGGGCCGAACAGCGTACCGAGCCCGCCCAGTGCTACCATGACAATAAGGTCTCCGGACCGCGTCCAATGCATCAGCGCCGGGCTGATGAAGCTGGTGTGGTTGGCAAGGAGCGCCCCTGCGAGCCCGCACAGCGCGCCGGCGATTACAAAGCACACGAGCTTGTAGCGGAAGGTCGGGAATCCGATGGCGCGCATGCGGCGCTCATTGGAGCGCGCGCCGCGGATGACGAGGCCAAAGCGCGAATTGACGAGCCGGGCGACCAGATAGATGCTCGCCAACAACAGCGCGAAGCACAGATAATAGAACAACGTCTTGTTGTTAAGATCGATGAGCCCGGCAAAGCTGCTGCGTTTGTAGATCGTCAGGCCGTCGTCGCCACCATAGCGGTCGAGCCCGATGGCGACGTAATAGATCATTTGCGCAAACGCCAGCGTGATCATGATGAAGTAGACGCCGCGTGTGCGCAGGCTGAGCGCGCCGACGACAAGCGCGTACAGCGCGGAAGCCGCGATGGCAACCGGCCACTGGACGAAGCCGGTCCCGATGCCCTCCTTTGCGAGGATGCCGACCGCATAGCCGCCGATGCCGAGGTAAGCGGCATGGCCGAAGCTGACCATGCCGCCGTAACCCATGATCAGGTTGAGGCTCACCGCCGCAATCGCCAGGATCAGAATGCGGGTAAACAGTGTCATGAGAAACATATTGCCGGTGACGGCCACATAAACCGGCAGCAAAGCCAGGATCACCAGGAGAGCCGCGGTCACCGTATTGCGCGGCGTGAGCACTGGCGCCGATTTCGCGGCGAGCGAAGGATCGAACGAAACCGTCATCGGCTCGCCGCCGGGAATAATCCTTGCGGCCGCACCACCAGGATCAGCGCCATCAGCATGTAGATCGACATCGACGACAGTGCCGGCGCCAACGTCTGTGCGGCGTTGTTGCTCAACAGTGCGTGCAAGGCATCCGGCAGAAAGGCGCGGCCCAGGGTATCGATGAGGCCGACAATGGCCGCGGCCACAAACGCGCCGCGGATCGAGCCGATACCGCCGATGATGATCACCACGAAGGCGAGGATGAGGATGTTCTCGCCCATGCCGATCTGCACGGTGAGGATCGGCGCCTGCATCACCCCGGCGAAGCCGGCGAGCGCGGCGCCCAGTCCAAAGACCAGCGTGTAAAGGAGTTTGATGTTGACCCCGAGTGCGCCGACCATTTCGCGGTTGGACGCGCCGGCGCGGACCAGCATGCCGAGCCGCGTGCGCATCACCACGACGTAGAGCATGCCGGCGATCAGGAGTGTCGCCAGGATAATCACCAAGCGATAGAGCGGATAATAAACGCCCGGGACGATCTCGACCGCGGTCAACATTTCCGGCGGCAGGGATAATGTCCGTCCGGCTGGTCCCCAGATGAGCCGCACGAGTTCGTTGAAAAACAGCAACAGCCCGAAGGTGCCGAGCACATGGTTGAGATGGTCGGTGCGGTAAAGCGGCCTTATCGCCACGACCTCGAGCACCATCCCGACGATGAGCGAGCCAATCACCGCGATGACGACCGCCAGGGTGAAGCTTCCCGTCAATGTGGCAATCGTGGCGGCGAAATAGGCGCCGAGCATGTACAGCGAACCATGCGCCAGATTGACCAGATCCATAATGCCGAACACCAGCGTCAAACCAGCGGCCAGCAAAAACAACAACATGCCCAGCTGCACGCCGTTCAAACATTGTTCGATGAAATAAAGCATCGTCGTCCGTCACCCTAGGGTGCGGTCATAGCATAGCGAAGCACGCTTTGCGCACGCCTCGCGATGATGTTTGGGGAACAGCGCCGACGATATTACTTCATCGGGCATTTGTCGTGGAATCGATCCTGGTCGTTTTCGATAATGGTGGCGCCGGTCTTGAGTACGTAATCGTCGCCCTGCTTGACCACGTCCTGCAGGTAGAAATTCTGAATCGGGATATGATTGTTGCCGTACTTGAAGGGACCGCGCACTGATTTGAAGTCGGCCTTTTCCATTTCCTTGCGCATTTCGTCTTTCTTCGACAGGTCGCCGTGAACCGCGGTCACGGCGCTGTTGAGCAGGCCCACGGCGTCATAGGTTTGCGCGCCGTAATAGGATGGCCGCAGTTTGTACTTGGCGATGTAGTCGGCGACGAATTTCTTGTTAGCGTCGTTCGGCAGGTCATTGACCCACTCCTGCGCGCCCGGGACACCAAGCGCGAGGTCCTTCAGCCGCGGGATCGACAATTCGTCGATCGTGAAGACCTGATAGAGCGGAATCTGTCCTTTGAGGCCGGACTGCGTGTATTGGGTCACGAACTGCACACCGGCGCCGCCGGGATAAAAGACAAAGATCGACTCGGCGCCGGAAGCGCGCGCCTTCGACAATTCGGCGGAGAAATCGAGCTGGTCCGGCCAGCGCGTATATTCTTCGCCGACCACCTGACCCTTGTAGGTGAGCTTCAAGCCGGCGAGCATGTCCTTTCCGGCGGCGTAATTCGGACCGATCAGAAAGACCGACTTCACGCCCTTCTGATTCATGTACATCCCCATGGCTTCGGGCGTCTGATCGTTTTGCCATGAGGTCGAGAATACGTAGGGCGAGCACAATTCGCCGGCGAAGGCGGAAGCGCCGGCATTGGTCACGACTGTGACGGTCTTGGAGTCGACAAGCGGCTTGAGCGACGCCAACAGCACGTTCGACCAGATGTAGCCGACAATGAAATCGACCTTGTCGGACTCGATCAGCTTCTGCGTTTTCTGCACGCCGACGTCGGGCTTTTGCGTGTCGTCCTCGTAGATCACCTCCACCGGCAGGCCGCCGAGCTTGCGCCCCATATGGTCGAGGCCGAGCTCAAAGGCATTGCGCATATCGTTGCCGATGACGGCGGTCGGGCCGCTGAAAGTGCTGACGAAGCCGATTTTGATGGTCTTGGCCTGCGCCAAAGCGGAGCCGGTCATCAGCGCCAGCGCGGTTGCGACAATACATCCTGCTCTGATCATCGTGTGCATCCGTCTGATTGCCGCACATATCGCGTGCGGAGGCGTTTCCCCAGAAATCGTCGCGAGCTTTGCTTACCCGAGAGCGCGGATTTGACCGCGCTCGCTCCCCCTAATCAAGCTAAAGATGGGCGTCCGTCAATTGCGCAATGTCGCAGCCTTAACGAGCCTGTTTTAGCGCCGATCCGACCAAATTCCCGGCATTCGTCCCGACCAGCGGGCTGGTTGCGCCGACATTGTCCCGGCCTTACCTGTCACCCATTGTAAACGCCTGCGGGACGGCAGCCGGAGAGGAAGGCGAATTGACAAGGTATGGCACAAGAGTCGGCACAGGAGTTGGCCCGGGAATTTGCGTTCGGACTAGACACGTTCGGCGACATCACCATCGGCCCGGACGGCAAACAGCTGTCGCATGCGCAAGTGCTGCGCGACGTGGTTGAGGAAGGCGTTCTCGCCGACCAGGTCGGCGTCGACGTCTTCGGCGTTGGTGAGCATCACCGTGCGGACTTTGCCGTCTCAGCGCCTGAAATCGTGCTGGCGGCCATTGCCGCGCGCACGAAAATGATAAGGCTCGGCTCGGCGGTGACCGTGCTCTCATCCGACGATCCGATCCGGGTCTTTGAGCGCTTTTCAACCATCAACGGCATATCCAACGGACGCGCCGAGGTAACGGTCGGCCGCGGTTCGTTCATCGAGTCGTTTCCGCTATTCGGCTACGACCTCAATCAATATGAGGTCCTGTTCGAAGAGAAACTTGATCTGTTTGCGGCGCTGGTGCGCTCGAATCCCGTCACCTGGGAGGGCAGGCTGCGGCCGCCGTTGAAGAACCAGCACGTGTTCCCACCGATCGAGGGCGAACCTTTACATGTGTGGGTGGGCGTCGGCGGCAGTCCGGAGTCGGTCGTGCGCGCGGCGACTTACGAATTTCCGTTGGCGCTCGCCATCATTGGCGGCGATCCGGCGCGTTTTAAGCCGTACGTCGATCTCTATCACCGCGCCTTCGCGGAGCTCGGCAAGCCGGCGCTCCCGATCGCCGTGCATTCGCCGGGCTTTGTCGCCGATACCGATGAACAGGCGCGCGAGGAATATTGGCAGGGCTATAAAGCCATGCATGACAAGATCGGCCGCGAGCGTGGCTGGCCGCCGATGGAGCGCGCTACTTTCACGCAGGAAGTCGAACGCGGCGCGCTGCATGTCGGCTCGCCGGAAACCGTGGCGCGCAAGATTGCCAAAACGGCAAAAGCGCTCGGCATCGTTCGCTTCGATCTGAAATACTCGGCCGGCACACTCGCTCACGACAAGCTAATGCATTGCATCGAGCTTTACGGCACCAAGGTCATTCCGATGGTGCGGGAGATGCTGGCCACGGCTCCCGCATCGTAACGCGTGGGAACAACCTACGTGCCGACGAGCCCCAATTGCGGGCTTGAAGGTTCGGCGTGCGGGCGCTTGGGAATGCGCCCTGCCAGTCGCGACAGCCGGCCGCCCTCGACCGCGGCGCGCATGCTTTTGGCCATCAGCACCGGATCGCGCGCTTTCGACACCGCGGTGTTCAACAGCACGGCGGCACAGCCGAGCTCCATGGCGAACGCCGCGTCGGAGGCGGTGCCGATGCCAGCATCGAGTACCACCGGCACCGGCGAGCGAGTGCACACAAGCTCGATCAAATGCGGATTGGAAATGCCTAAGCCGGAGCCGATCGGCGAGCCGAGCGGCATAACCGCGGCGGCGCCAGCGTCGACAAGTTTGCGGCAGGTTACCGGATCCTCGGTACAGTAGGGCAGGACGACAAATCCCTTGGCGACCAGCGTTTCCGTCGCGCGCACCAATTCCTCGACGTCGGGATAAAGCAGTTCGCGATCGCCGATCACCTCGAGCTTGATCCAATTGGTGTCGAGGGCCTCGCGCGCAAGCTCGGCGGTGAGCACCGCGTCCTTGGCGGTCTGGCAACCGGCGGTGTTGGGGAGAAAGCGCACGCGGCCGGTCAGAAGATCGATCAGGCTCTCGTCGTCGCCGGCGAGGCTGATGCGGCGGATCGACGCCGTCACCATGGCTGTGCCGCTCGCTTCGACAGCGTCGAGCATGATTTTGCGGTTGGGATAACCGGCGGTGCCGAGGAACAGGCGCGAGCCGAGTTCCTGTCCGGCAATGATCAGCGGATCGGCCATCTTGCCTACCCTCCCTGCCGCGCGCGCACGATCTCAATCGTGTCGCCGGATCGCAATTTGGTTTCGCGCCAGGACGAGCGCGGCACCACCGTGCCGTTGAGCGCTACCGCGATGCCCTTCTGCTCGGTATCGACGGCCTTCTCCTGCAGTAAAATTTCCAGCGTGGCGGCGGCAAGTGGCTCGGTTTCACCGTTCACTTCGATCGAGCCTTCATTGGTTGCGGCTTGCGTCATGGGCGCTCCAAAAAATCACTCGGCCGCGCGCGCCGGCAGAAAGCGCTCAAGCCGGAACGGCTTGATCGCCGGATCGACGACATTGTCGAGGATCAGCTTCGCCATCGCATCGGCGGTCACCGGCGCCAGTAAGATGCCGTTGCGGTGGTGGCCGGTTGCATAAAACAAACCGTCGAGCGGTCCGGGCCCGAGGATCGGCGCGTCATCGCGGCTGCCGGGCCGGTGGCCGACCCAAATTTCGTCGATCGGCAATTCCTCGACTGCCGGCACCGTGCGCCAGGCGGCTTCAAGAAGCGTCAGCAGGCCGCCGGCGGTGACGGTCGAGTCAAAGCCTTTTTCTTCCACGGTGGCGCCGACAATGAGCCGGCCATCGCGGCGCGGCACAAGATAAACGCCCGGCGCCCACAGCACATGCGACATAAGCGGCGCGGATGCGTCCATCTTCAGCGACAGCATCTGGCCTTTGACCGGACGCACCGGCGGTCGGCGATCCGGCGGCAAGCCGCCGATGGTGCGCGACCAAGCGCCGGCAGCGAGCACCACGACATCGGCGGCGAAAGTCGTGCCATCCTCGAGCCGCACGCCTTGCGCCTGCCCGCCTTGGACGACGATTTCCTTGACGGGCCGATGCTCGAAGACTTTGACACCAGCTCGCTCGGCGGCGACCCGCAGCGCTGCGGCAAGCTTGCGGTTATCGACCTGATGATCCTGTGGCGAGAACAGCGAGCCCGCGAGCTTTCCCGCGAGTCGCGGTTCTTTGGCGCGAGTCGCAGCCGCCGAAAGCCATTCGAGCGGCAGCCCGAGCTGGCGCTGGAATTCCAAATGGTGAGTGATTTGCGCCTGGTCGTCGGCGGTGAGCGCGACGACCAGTGTGCCTTCCTGCCGCAATTCGACGTCGATACCGGTTGTATTCAAAAGCTCCTGCGCAAAAGCCGGCCAGCGCGCCTGGCTCTCGCGGCCGAGCGCCACCAGCGCCTCTTCGCCGGGTTCGGCCTCGCAACAGGCGGCGAGCATGCCGGCTGCGGCATGGCTTGCGCCGGCGCCGGCCTTGCCGCGATCGAACAGCGTCACGTCGGCGCGCTCGGCGAGCCGCCAGGCAATGCCAAGCCCAATCACGCCGGCGCCGATGATGACGACGCGGGGCCGAGATTTCACGGGCGTGATTTTATAAATAGTCGCAGTCAACGCGGCTCCCTTCGCTGGGATGACCCAGACAGGTTCGACGGGTGTGATCTCAGCCGCGACATCCTCGCGGCACCCCGGGCCGATGCCCCAATGATGGGGATTTTCCGGCCGCGCTACAAGAGGCGCGTCACCCGTGCGTCGTTTGCGCCTTTGCCGGTGTTTTAGCGGTCGACTTCGAAGGGGTTTTGGAAGCGGCTTTGGCGCTTCCGTAAGCAGGCCTTTTGGCCAATGCATCAAACTCCATTAAGCGCTCAAGAAGAGGTTCCATCTCCTTGAGGGGCAACATGTTTGGTCCGTCAGAAGGCGCCCGATCGGGGTCCTTGTGGGTCTCGATGAAAAGACCGGCGACACCGACTGCGACCGCCGCTCGCGCCAAAACCGGCACGAAGCCGCGCTCGCCGCCCGACGACGTGCCCCGCCCGCCCGGGTGCTGCACCGAATGCGTGGCGTCGAAGATCACCGGCGCGCCTGTCTTGGCGAGCAACGGCAGCGCCCGCATGTCGGAGACGAGCGTGTTGTAGCCGAAGGAAACGCCGCGCTCGGTGACAAGCACATTGGCATTGCCGGCGCCGGTGATCTTTTGGACGACGTTGGTCATGTCCCAAGGCGCCAGGAATTGGCCCTTTTTGACGTTGACGACACGGCCGGTCTTGGCGGCAGCGACAAGTAGATCGGTCTGGCGGCAGAGAAACGCCGGGATTTGCAGAACGTCGACGACCTCGGCCACGGCGGCGCATTGATCCGGCTCGTGCACGTCGGTGAGCACCGGCACGCCGAGCTTTTGACGCAGCTCGGCGAAGATCGCGAGCGCTTTGTCGAGGCCGATGCCGCGCGCGCTCTTGCCGCTGGTGCGGTTCGCCTTGTCGAAGGAGGATTTGTAGACCAAGCCGATGCCGCGCCGCGCCGCGATCTCCTTGAGCGCGCCGGCCATATCGAAGGCATGCGCGCGGCTTTCCAGCACGCACGGTCCGGCGATCAGCGAAAGCGGCAACGCATTTCCGAAGCGTGCTTTGCCAGCTTCGACGACCGGGTTCGGATGGATTGGCATCGGTTTCATCGACTGCGACCATGACCACGGCGGCGGATCGGGTCAACGCCCCGCCGCGCGACAGGCGACCGGTTTACACCAGCCGGCTCCGCTCGACCGCCGCCCCGATGAACGAGGAGAACAGCGGATGCGGCGCGAACGGCCGCGATTTCAGCTCGGGATGAAACTGCACTCCGATGAACCAAGGATGATCCTCGTATTCGACGGTTTCCGGCAATAGCCCGTCGGGCGACATCCCGGAAAAGCGCATGCCGTGTTGCGCGAGACGATCCTTATAGGCGGTGTTGACTTCGTAGCGGTGGCGGTGGCGCTCAGAGATTTCCGTCGCCTGATAGATGTCGGCGATCTTGCTGCCGCGCGCGAGCAAAGCAGGATAGGCGCCGAGCCGCATGGTCCCGCCAAGATCGCCGTCACCGCCGCGTTTTTGCAGCTCGTTGCCCTTCATCCACTCGGTCATCAGGCCAACGACCGGCTCGCGCGTCGGGCCGAATTCGGTCGAGTTGGCATCCTCGATGCCGCACAAATTCCGTGCCGCCTCGATCACCGCCATCTGCATGCCGAAGCAAATGCCGAAATACGGCACCTGACGCTGGCGGGCGAATTGCGCGGCGCGGATTTTTCCCTCGGTGCCGCGCTGGCCGAAACCGCCGGGCACCAGAATGCCGTTGACGTGTTCGAGATACGGCGCCGGATCCTCGTGCTCGAATACTTCGCTCTCGATCCAATCGAGCTTGACCTTGACCTTGTTGGCGACGCCGCCATGCGAAAGCGCTTCGATCAGCGACTTATAGGCGTCCTTCATCCCGGTATACTTGCCGACAATGGCGATGGTGACGTCACCTTCGGGATTGCGGATGCGCTCGTTGATGAAATGCCAGGTGGTGAGATCCGGTTCCGGCGGATTTTCGATGCCGAAGGCGGCGAGCACTTCGCCGTCAAGCCCGCTGGTGTGATAGGCCTCCGGCACGGCATAAATATTGTCGACGTCGAGCGCTTCGATCACCGCGCTTTCGCGCACATTGCAGAACAGTGCGAGCTTCTTGCGCTCACTCTCCGGGATCGGCCGATCGGAACGGCACAGCAGAATGTCGGGCTGAATGCCAATGGCGCGCAATTCGCGCACCGAATGCTGCGTCGGCTTGGTTTTCAGTTCGCCGGCGCTCGGAATAAACGGCAGCAGCGTGAGATGGATGTAGACCGCGTGTCCTCGCGGCAGCTCGTTGCCCATCTGCCGGATAGCTTCGAAATACGGCAGGCCCTCGATATCGCCGACCGTGCCGCCGATTTCGCAAAGAACGAAGTCGAAGTCCTCGTTGCCGTCGCGGATGAAGTCCTTGATGGCGTTGGTGACGTGCGGAATGACCTGGATGGTGGCGCCGAGATAGTCGCCGCGACGCTCCTTGTTGAGAATGTCCTGGTAGATGCGGCCGGTGGTGATGTTGTCCATGCGCGTCGCCGGACGGCCGGTGAAACGCTCGTAATGGCCGAGGTCGAGATCAGTCTCAGCGCCATCGTCGGTGACAAACACCTCGCCGTGCTGGTAGGGCGACATCGTGCCCGGGTCGACATTGAGATAGGGATCGAGCTTGCGCAGACGGACTTTGTAGCCGCGCGCCTGCAACAGTGCCCCGAGCGCCGCCGACGCGAGACCCTTGCCGAGAGAGGAAACCACGCCGCCGGTGATGAAAATGTACCGCGCCATGGGAATTAAGCTCTAACGCATGGTCGCTCGATTCGACGAGCGATATTGCGGAATGGCTGCCGCGCAACGGCAGGTAAAAGCGGGAAAAGTGGTGTAGTGATAGTATCCTGCGGCGGAATCCTCAGGTCGTACGGAAGCTTCGCCCGGCTGCTTTGAAAGGACTGCCGAGTGGTTCTTGCGGCCATCGATTTCGCCTATCTGGACTGCGGTACCTGCGGTCCGCTCGGCGCGGCTGGAGCTGCCGGCGAAGCGGGAGCGCCGCCCAGTTGATTGAGTACGCCGCCCGAGCCCTGATTGAGCGGCGGCATCGAACCCCGATTGGCGGGGGCTTCTTGGGCCGGCGCGCCCTCGGTGTTGATCAGCGGCGCGGGATGGCGGCCAAGGCCGGCAAGCCACGACAGCGCCAAGCTGGTCAGGAAGAAGCCGACCGCCAACAACGCGGTCGTACGGGTGAGCACGTTTGCCGTGCCGCGTCCGCTCATAAAGCCGCTCGTCGAGCTGATCAGCCCGCCGCCTTCGGACTTTTGCAGCAGCACCACCCCGATCAATCCGAGCACAAGCATCAGGTGGATCACAATGATCACAGTCAGCATCGAGTAAGTCCGCTCACGAGGGCTTGTTTAAGGACGCAACGGGTCCGGCCTTCGACCCCGATATAGGAAGCCGGGCGCGTGTCTACATGATCCGTCAGGGATTTTCCATGCTGCTCGGGGGTCCGCGCGCTCACCGCCAAGCGCCGGCGATGGCCAGAAAGTCGGCGGCTTTGAGGCTCGCGCCGCCAACCAGCGCGCCATCGACGTTTTCGATCGCCAGAAGCTCTTTGGCATTCGCCGGATTGACTGAACCGCCGTAGAGGATGCGGATGGCTTGCGCCATATGGCCGAAGCGCAACCCGAGCCGTTCGCGGATGAAGCGATGCATCTCATGCACGTCGGCGGGTGTCGGCGTGCGGCCGGTGCCGATGGCCCAGACCGGTTCATAGGCAATCGCAAAGCCGGTCGAGTCATCGGACAGCGAGCCCTCAAGTTGCGCGCCCACCACATCGAGCTCGCGTTTTGCTTGGCGCTCGGGGCGGGTTTCGCCGACGCACACGATCGCGGCAATCCCGGCACGGCGCGCTGCTTCCGCTTTCGCCCGCACAGCGGCGTCGGTTTCGCAATGATATTGGCGGCGCTCGGAATGGCCGACAATGACCGCAACCGCGCCGGCATCCTTGAGCATCTCGGCTGAAATGTCGCCGGTATAGGCGCCGGCGGGCAGCGCGTGGCAATCCTGAGCGCCGATCAGCACCCCCGATCCATCGGCGGCCGCGGCAAAGTCGGCAATAAGCGTCGCCGGCGGACACACCATCAATTCAACGTCGGGGAGGTTCGGAGCACCAGTGGCGATTGTTTTTAGCTCGCCGACCGAGGCCAAAAGCCCGTTCATCTTCCAATTGCCGGCGATCAGCGGGCGGTGCGACGTCATTGTTGGTACGCAAGTGCTCTGGGGATGTGCGACAAAGAGGCGTTACCAGACGGCTTGCACCACGAAAAGAGGCGCTTTAGGCAGGGAGGCCGCTTCGGTTGCGGGGTCGTGCGTCGATCCTTATGATGCGTCGCTCGCGCCGGGCATCCCATATCGGCATATCGACAACACCCAAGCGGCTTGCAAGCATGCTTCGAGGTATCCGTAAAGCTTCTGCCAATTGGCTCGGCCGCGCCGTCATGGGCGTGGTCATGGGGCTACTGGCCGCGAGCTTTGCCGTCTGGGGCATCAACGACATTTTCCACGGTTTTGGGCGTTCGACGCTGGCCAAGGTGGGCGGCACCGAAATCTCCGTCGAGCGCTTCCGCCAAGCTTATAACGACCGCCTGCAGCAAGTGGCGCGCCAGATTGGCCATCCGCTGCTGCCGGAACAGGCGCGCGCCATCGGCCTTGACCGGCAGGTGCTGGGTGAACTTGTCGCCGACGCGGCGCTCGATCAGCGCGCGCATCAAGTCCAGCTCGGCGTTTCCAACGAAGAAATCGTGCGCCGGATCACCGATGACGCAACCTTCCGCGGCCTGAATGGTAAGTTCGACCGCGCGCGTTTCGACGCGCTGCTGCGCAACGCCGGCTACAGCGAACAGAGGTTCGTCGCCGAGCAGCGCCGGATTATGCTGCGCCGGCAAATCATCGACTCGCTCGCCGGCGGTCTGCCGGTGCCAAAAGCCTGGCTGGAGGCCATCAATCAGTTTCAGAACGAACAGCGCGGCATCGAATATGTCACGCTCGGCCTGGCCCAAGCCGGCGATATCCCGCAGCCGACGGCCGCGGAACTGAACAAATATTTCGAAGCCCGGAAAATCGTGTTCCGCGCGTCGGAATATCGCAAAATCGAAGTCGTGGCGGTGACACCGGCGGAGCTTGGGCGTTCGATGGAGGTTTCCGACGCCGAGGTCAAAGCCGCCTTCAACGATAACAAAACCCGCTATCTCAAGCCGGAGCGGCGCCAAGTCGAGCAAATCGTCTTCCCGACGTTGGAAGAAGCGCAAGCCGCGGACGCCCGGGTCAAGGGTGGCCTGAGTTTTGCTGCGCTTGCGGCTGAGCGCGGTCTCAAAGAGTCGGACATCGATCTTGGCACCGTAACGAAGTCCGACATCCTCGATCCCGCTGTTGCCGACGCCGCCTTCGCGCTCAAACAGGGCGAAGTGAGCGCGCCGATCAAGGGGCGGTTTGGGGCCGTCATCGTCACCGTGCCCAAGGTCGTGCCGGAGGAGACCAAGTCGTTCGCCGAGATGACGCCCTGGATCCGCGCCGACATCGCCACCGAACATGCCAAGGCGGAAGTGCGCAGCCTACACGAAAAAATCGAAGACGAGCGTGCCGGCGGCGCCTCGCTCACGCAGGTGGCGGAGAAATTGAAGCTCCCGATCATGATTGTCGAGGTCGACCGTTCCGGCCGCGACCCGAGCGGCAAGCTCATCGCCAATATCCCCCAGGCCGCTCAGGTCGTGAGTGCGGCCTTTGCGTCCGACGTGGGCGTCGACAACGATCCGCTCGACGCTGACGGCGGCTATGTCTGGTACGACGTCGCCGCGGTCACGCCGGCGCATGATCGCCCGCTCGACGAGGTCAAGAGCGATGTAGAGGCGCGCTGGCGGGCCGATGAAATCGCGTCACGGTTGAAAGCCAAATCGGCGGAATTCCTCGATAAACTGAAAAGCAGTACGCCCCTCGATACGCTAGCCAAGGACGACAATTTAAAGATCGAAACCGCCGACAAGCTCACGCGCGGCAAGCCCGCGGGCGACGTCTCTGCCCGAGCGGTTGCGGCCGTGTTTCACACCGCCAAGGACGGCTTTGGCAGCGCCGAAGGCAACGAGCCGGGGACGTGGCTGATATTCCGCGTGACTGAGATTACGCTGCCTCAGTTCGAGGCCAGCCCCGCCGCCAACAAACAAATCGAGGACACGGTTCAGCGCCAGGAAACCGACGACATTTACGCGCAGTATGTCACGTCGCTCGAGGACGAGCTTGGCACCACCATCAATCAGGCGGCGCTGGAACAGGCTTTGGGCAATAACGCGCCCGAAACCAACTAGTGGAGCGGACTTGCAGGTCGAGCCCTCGGCGGCATTGTTTGCCGGGCACTATGCCTCCGGCCGGCCGCAGGTCGTGTCGACGACTTTGGTTGCCGATTTGGAAACACCGGTTTCCGCTTTTCTGAAAATCGCCGGCAATCGACCGATGAGTTTCTTGCTTGAATCGGTCGAGGGCGGCGAAGTGCGAGGGCGCTATTCGATCATCGGGCTTGACCCGGACGTGATCTGGCGGGTCAACGGCAAGGCTGCGGAGATCAACCGCGCACCGCGGAATAACCCGGAAGCCTTTACGCCGGTCGGCGCACCGCCGCTCGAAGCGCTGCGCGCGTTGATTGCCGAAAGCCGCATCGCCCTGCCCGACGCGCTGCCGCCGATGGCCGCCGGTGTGTTCGGCTATCTCGGCTACGACATGGTGCGGCTGATGGAGGATCTGGACGAACCCGGTCCCGATCCGCTCGGCATTCCGGACGCCATACTCGTGCGCCCGACGCTCGTGGTCGTGTTTGACGCGGTGAAGGATACGATCACCGTGGTCACACCGGTGCGGCCGCACACCGGCGTGCCGGCCAAGGCGGCGCTCGCCCGCGCCACCGAGCGCCTTGCCGCGATTGTCGAGGCGCTCGATCAGCCGCTCGACAAATCGTCGGCGTCAACCGACCTCGGCCCGCTTGAGGCGATGCCGCGGTCCAACACCGCGCCGGAAGACTTCAGGCGCATGGTGGCGCACGCGAAAGAATACATCGCCGCCGGCGATATTTTTCAGGTGGTGTTGTCGCAACGCTTCGAGGCGCCGTTTGCGTTGCCGCCGTTTGCGCTCTATCGCGCGCTGCGGCGCGTGAACCCCTCGCCTTATCTGTTCTTCCTCGATTACGGGACGTTTGCCGTCGCGGGCTCGAGCCCGGAAATCCTGGTCAAGACTGCTGGCGGAGTAGTCACCATCCGTCCGGTCGCCGGCACGAGGCGGCGCGGCGCGACGCTCCAAGAGGACAAGGCGCTGGAGGAGGAACTCCTCGCCGACCCGAAGGAGCGCGCCGAGCATTTGATGCTGCTCGACCTCGGCCGCAATGATGTCGGCCGCGTGGCCGAAATCGGCACTGTCAAGGTCACCGATCAATTCTTCATCGAGCGCTTCAGCCAAGTGATGCACATCGTTTCCAATGTCGAGGGCAAATTGCGCGCCGACCGTGATCCGCTCGATGCCCTTGCCGCAGGCTTTCCGGCCGGTACGGTGTCCGGCGCGCCGAAGGTACGCGCCATGCAGATCATCGATGAGCTGGAAAAGGAGAAGCGTGGCCTCTACGCCGGTTGCGTCGGCTACTTTTCCGCCGGCGCGGACATGGACACCTGCATCGTGCTGCGCACCGCGTTGGTCAAGGACGGCGTGATGTATGTGCAGGCCGGCGCCGGCATTGTCGCCGACAGCGATCCGGATTTTGAGCAGCAGGAATGCATCAATAAGGCGAAGGCAGTGTTCCGTGCCGCCGAGGAGGCGAAACGCTTTGC